>Trix_p2__coassemble_5305_pt1 | contig 4617 bp, 3 predicted proteins | sample Trix_p2__metabat2_low_PE_022 | metagenome-assembled genome bin Trix_p2 | reverse complement strand
ATATAGAATATATTATCTCTGCGATAAATAAGGCTTTCAAAAACCAAAATTGCCCCAATAAAGGTTCAGAAGTACCTATACTAAATAAAAAAGTTCTACCTACCTGTACTATATATTGAGTTAATGTATACCCAGACGAATACATTCCCAGATTATAAAAAACATTGTGAAGCAGTATAATAGGCAAAGAGTAATACAAGAATGGTAAGTATATAGACTTGATTCTTTTAATAAAAAACGCTTTCAAATTACCAACAGATGCATAATACTGATCTTCCTTATTCGTACATCCAGACAACATAAAAAACAAGGGCATATGAACATAATAAATCAAATCATGTAATTTTTGTGGACAATCTACATGACCGATTACAACCAAAATAATCCCTATACATTTTAAAAAATCCAATTCGTTTATGCGTTTTATGTGCTGAATAGGTGATGACTGGATATTCATTGAAGCCGTATTAATCTGTGTCATAATAATTAAAAATACAAAAAATCAACACAAAGGTAATACCTTTCATTTATGAATGCAAAACTTTCTCTTAATTTTTATTTTTCAGATTATAATCATCTGATTGTAAATCCTAAAGTTATTTGCCGACGAATTGCAATTCTGCAGGAGTGCAGTCAGCTACAAATCTTTTGAAATAAAACAAGCGCCTGCAGATTAACAAATAAATCTACAGGCGCTCTTCATTTATGAAAACATCATCGATTTGATTAATCGGTTATTTACGCCACTGCCGTCAACAGCAAGATAATAACCTGAGCGGTCAGGATACGTAAAAACATAACCAAAGGATAGACTGTGGAATAACCAACAGAGGGAGCATCGCTGCCCGAAATCTGACTGGCAAATGCCAATGCCGGGGGATCGGTGTTACTTCCGGCAATCAGTCCCATCAAAGTGAAGTAGTTCACTTGATAACGATAACGGGCAATCATTCCTATAATCAAGATTGGGATTACCGTGATGAGGAAACCCATCCATACATACATCAAGCCGTCGCCTTCAATAACTGTCTGCACGAAATTACCTCCGGCCTTGATACCGACACTCGCCAAGAATAGAACCAAACCAATTTCGCGAACCATCAAACTGGCACTATTGGATACATAGGTTACCAAACGGAGTTTGTAACCGAACTTACCTATCAGAATCGCTACAATGAGCGGACCGCCTGCCAAACCTAATTTTACAGGTGTAGGAATGCCGGGAATAGCAAACGGAAGACTTCCGAACACAATACCCAACAGAATACCGATAAAGATGGTGGCCAAATTGGGATGATCCAAACGCTTGATGGAGTTTCCCATAAAGTTGGCCAAACGGTCGACTGCATCCTCAGGACCTACTGCCATAATCTTATCGCCCACCTGAATGCGCAAGTTGCGGTCGGCAAACAAGTTCATACCAAAACGGGAAATGCGCGTCACGTTCACACCATAAACCGAACTGAAGTGCATCTCGCCAAAAGTCTTTCCATTCATGGAAGGCTGCGTAACCAAGATACTCTTGGATACCATCGGACTGTCTTGTTCTTCCCAGTCAATATCTTCCACTTCAGGACCAATAAAGGCTTCGATGGCTGCCGCATCTTCTTCAGCGCAAACGATACGGACAATATCTCCTAAAAACAATACGGTCTTGCGACTGGGGATGCTTACATGCCCCTCGTGCAAAGCACGGGAACAAACAAACTCACGTCCCAAAAAATCGCGAACTTCCTTGAGATTCTTGGAATCTAATGCGGCATTAGACACGCGAAGCGTCATCTTGTGTGGCTTTACATGCGGATTCTCAGCTCGCTCGGCCTCAATCCGGGCTTCTTCCTTTTCCAAAGACACCTTGCATAGATAGCGCAACGCAATGGAGGCTCCAATGATTCCGATGACGCCCAAAGGATAGGCACAGGCATAACCCGATGCTATCTGGGGCACATCAGCACCCGGAAAAACCTGACTCAAGGCTTCGGTGGCCGCACCTAAACCGGGGGTGTTGGTCACTGCACCGCACAAAACACCGACCATCATCGGCAAGGAATGGGGATTGGTGGTGTCGCAAAACAGAAAATAAAGCAAAAGCATGGTGACTATATTCAGCAACACAATGCCTACTGCCAAACAGTTTAATACGATGCCACCTTTCTTGAAAGCCTCGAAAAAACCGGGTCCTACCTGAAGGCCGATGAAATAAACAAACAGGATGAGTCCAAAATCCTGCATAAAATTGAGCACGGACAAATTTCCCGTGAATCCGAAATGACCGGCTACTATGCCCGCAAAAAGAACAAACGTAACGCCTAACGATACGCCAAATACTTTGAGTTTGCCCAAAAAGATTCCTGCTGCAATCACCGTAGAATAAAGCAGTACGATGTGGGCAATAGAATCCGGGTCAGACAACAAATTTGTAATCCAATTCATGATAATAAAAAAATTATTGTTTGATTTTTTGGTATTAGGTCGGGCAAATATACACAAAATAAAGGATAAAAGCCATTTTTACGTTTCTTTTTATATCTACTCCCCCCTTTTTGCTACAAAAACACTAACTTTGTTCGGTAATTAACCCTGCTGTATTTATTAAGGAAAACAAAAATGATTGTATGTATCGCCGAAAAACCCAGCGTAGCCAAAGATATTGCGCATGTGCTGGGTGCTAACAGAACTTGTAACGGATATATGGAAGGCAACGGATATCAGGTGACCTGGACTTTCGGACATTTATGCGAACTGAAGGAACCTCATGAATATTCGCCGCTGTGGAAAGCGTGGAGCTTGTCGGCACTGCCGATGATTCCGCCCAGATTCGGCATCAAACTGAAAGCGGATGCAGGTATTGAAAAACAGTTTAAGGTAATTGAGGAACTGATGCAAAAGGCGGACGAAATTATCAACTGTGGGGATGCCGGACAGGAAGGAGAGCTGATTCAACGGTGGGTGATGCAGAAAGCCGGAGCCAAATGCCCGGTGAAACGACTTTGGATTTCATCGCTTACAGAAGAGGCTATCAAAGAGGGTTTTCTGAAACTGAAAGACCAAAAGGAATATCAGTCGCTTTATGAAGCAGGACTGAGCCGTGCCATCGGTGACTGGACCTTGGGAATGAATGCCACCCGACTGTATACCTTGAAATATGGTGCCAACAAACAGGTATTGAGCATCGGAAGAGTGCAAACGCCAACGCTGGCTCTTATTGTGAAAAGACAGCACGAAATAGAGAATTTCACTCCGGAACCGTATTGGGTGCTGACTACTGTTTATCGCGATACGACCTTCACGGCTGTTCTGGAACAGGAGGAGGAAGAGGATACGAACAAAAAGAATACGGAAAACGCACGAAGGGGATTTACCTCGCAAGAAGAAGGAAAAAAAGCCCTGGAGCTGATTAAGGATGCTCCTTTTACCATTACGGCTGTGAACAAAAAGAACGGTACGGAGGCTCCTCCCAGATTGTTTGACCTGACTTCACTACAGGTGGAATGCAACAAGAAATTTGGTTTCTCGGCGGACATGACACTGCAAACCATACAGTCGTTGTATGAAAAGAAAATTACCACGTATCCGCGTGTGGATACTACATTCCTGAGTGAGGACATTTATCCGAAATGCAAAACGATACTGAACGGCATCGCCGAGAAATATGGGGCGCTGCTGGAACCGCTGCGGGGCGCTCCCCTGAAAAAAAGCAAAAAGGTGTTCGACTCTTCGAAAGTGACCGACCATCATGCCATTATCCCTACCGGAATAAAACCCCAAAATCTGTCAACGGACGAGGAACGGGTGTTTGACTTGATTGCCAAGCGCTTTATCGCTGCATTCTATCCGGACTGTAAGTTCTCGACAACAACGGTGCTGGGAGAAACGGCAGACATTCCGTTTAAAGCAAACGGAAAAATGATTGTGGCGGCGGGATGGAAAGAGGTTTATGCTGCCGACAAGAAAAATACTCCGACAGAGAAAAACGATGAGGACAAAACGCTACCGGCTTTCAGAAAAGGAGAAAGCGGTACGCATATACCGGACCTGGCCGAGAAATGGACGCAAGCGCCCAAACCTTATACGGAAGCAACGCTGCTGCGGGCCATGGAAACTGCCGGCAAACTGGTGGAAGACGAGGCTTTGCGCGATGCTCTGAAAGAAAATGGTATCGGCAGACCGTCTACCCGGGCGGCCATCATCGAAACGCTCTTTAAAAGAAAGTATATCAAAAAGGAAAGAAAAAACCTGATAGCCACTCCTACCGGAGTGAAACTGATCGGACTGATTCACGAGGAACTGCTGAAAAGTGCGGAATTGACCGGTATCTGGGAACGCAAATTGCGTCTGATCGAGAAAAAAGAATATGAAGCCAAAACGTTTCTGGATGAACTGAAACAGATGGTGTGTGACATTGTGTATGCCGTTCTGGCGGATAATTCGAACCGAAACATACCCCGAAAGCCGGTGAAGGAGGGTGATGTGTGTCCCATCTGCGGCCAAGGAAGGGTCGTGAAGGGCAAAACAGCACTGGGATGCTCGGAATGGAAAAAAGGATGTACGTTCAGACAGTCGTTTGAATAAGGAAGGATGGGTATGAAAAGACTATATATATATAAAGGTATAGCA
>Trix_p2__coassemble_3786_pt1 | contig 6705 bp, 6 predicted proteins | sample Trix_p2__metabat2_low_PE_022 | metagenome-assembled genome bin Trix_p2 | reverse complement strand
CCGTTATTTTACTTCAGTTTTTTATTCAAATACAATTTGAATAAAAAACTGAAGTAAAATAACGGTTAGCATCCTCAATATTTCCTTTATGATATGCAATAGTAACAAACCGTCCAGCCATTGAATTAAGAGCTACTGTTGCTAATTGCAAATAACCTATGATATTATTAGAAAGTCCTATAAAGCCATACGCTTCAAGTCCTAAAGACTTAATAATAAATGGGGTTAATACAAATGTTATTCCCATGCTTATTATAAATCCTACAACCTGATAAAACATATTTATAGCTAATTGCTTATTTCTCGACATTATAAACAAATTGTAACCTTATAATTAATAAATTTAATTCTGATACATTTCATCATAATATTTCTGGTATGCTCCGGAAGTGACTTCCTGCATCCAGTCTTCGTGTTCCAAATACCAACGGACGGTCTTCTCGATGCCTTCTTCGAACTGCAGGGATGGTTCCCAACCTAATTCGTTCTTCAGTTTGGTGGAGTCGATGGCATAGCGCAAGTCATGTCCCATGCGGTCGGTGACATAAGTTATCAGGTGTTCGCTGCTGCCTTCGGGTTTGCCCAACAAACGGTCCACTGTCTTGATGACTACATGAATCAGGTCGATATTCTTCCATTCGTTGAATCCGCCGATATTGTAGGTCTCGGCAACGGCTCCCTGATGGAAGATGACATCAATGGCACGGGCATGGTCTTCTACATACAACCAGTCGCGCACATTCTCTCCCTTTCCATACACGGGCAGAGGCTTGCCTTGTCGAATGTTGTTGATGAAGAGCGGAATCAGTTTCTCGGGGAATTGATAAGGTCCGTAGTTATTCGAACAATTGGTTACGATGGTAGGCATGCCGTAGGTATCGTGAAAGGCACGCACGAAATGGTCGCTGCTGGCTTTGGATGCCGAGTAAGGACTGTGCGGATTGTATTTGGTATCTTCATAAAAGAAGTCTTTTCCGTAAGCCAAATGGTGCTCGGAAGAAGAGGCTGTTGTAGTGAACGGCGGTTCCACTCCTTCGGGATGTGTCAGTTCCAAGGCACCATATACTTCATCTGTTGAGATATGATAGAAGCGTTTGCCTTCGTAGCGTTCGGGCAAAGACTCCCAATATACTTTGGCTGCCTGCAACAGGCTGAGAGTTCCCATCACATTGGTTCGGGCAAAGGTAAAGGGATCTTTGATGGAGCGGTCGACATGACTTTCTGCTGCCAAGTGGATGATGCCGGTCACCTGATGGTTTTGCATGATGCGGAGCATCTCGTCGTAGTCGCATATATCGGCTTTGATAAACTGATAGTTGGGACGGTCCTCGATATCTTTCAGGTTGGCGAGGTTGCCGGCATAGGTCAGTTTATCCAAATTGATGATTTGATACTCAGGATACTTGTTTACAAACAGGCGAACCACGTGGGATCCGATAAAACCGGCTCCGCCGGTAATCAATATAGTTTTCTTGCTCATACTTTTTATATTTAGCTTCATCAATGAATCAATCAAGTATTTGATCGATATTGAATCGTTTTACAATTTTCAAATTTAAAATTTTCTTTTCTATGTCTATCACACGAGTGAAACACTCGTACAAGGTCATGCGGAGTTTTTCCAACAGGGCACAAACAGTAAATACCAGGACTGTAAAAAACAGAATATAAAGGAATACCACCCAACCAGTCTGATCTACACAATCTTTTATTGGCAGCAATTCCTGAAATAACCAATTTACAATACCTTTGTTGATATGTATCAAGTAAATACCGAAGGTTAAAGGGGCCAAAAACTTAATCAACCTTGCTCCACGCTTTACCTGCATATCCTTGAATATCATAAAGCAACAGATGCTGTTGATGAGAATCCATATGGAATTGTAGTTGAGGTCAAAGAATCGTGCTGCAATAAAATCCAAATGAAGTGCATGACACAGAGAATAGGCAAATATTTGCAACAAAAGAACTAAAATCCATACGAGTGCGTAGCTCCTTCTTTTAATAGATACCGGATATTTTCTGATATAAGCTGCCAATATATATAATAAGGTGAACCAATATAGGGAATAACCGCCTACCAATTGAATCGGATCAAATGCTCCTATCACCAAAGAGAAGAAAAAGCCCAACACACAAAGCAGATAGCCATGCTGCTTTTGATTGATGCAGACAAGCAGTCTGTTGAAAAAGGGCGAAAGCAGATACATCACCACATAATCCGTAACAAACCAGTAATTCCTTCCCAAAACAGGAAATAGCCCGGTAAGGACAAATTCCTTGATGCTTGTCCCCAAGAACACACAGGCCACCGCACCCAACAGCCACGACCAAAACAGGGTAACTAGTACAAGATGCAACAGTTTTGCCATCTTGAATGGACGAGCACTGGCAGAAAGATAATACCCGGATATCATCACATATAGGTTGACAGCAATAATACAAAGGTATTCCATGAAGCGACTGATTAAAAACCCGGACAAATTTTCGTTATAATTAACACCTCGAAGTACCCCCCCCCATTAAGTTAACATGCAATAACACCACCATAAACATCGCCACGATTCGCAGCAATTCAAAATTCAGGTTGCGTTCTTTTACTTGAGGTGTTAGAACAGCTTCAGTATTGCTTGGTATTGGATTTTCTTTTCTCATTCTTTTTCTATGTTCATTTCTTTTCTACATCCAGTTCCGCATATTCCGAGTTCTGGCTCTTGAATTCCGGCACAATGGCCTTCATGCAACGCACGGTTTCGATGCGGTCCACGGTCTGTGCCACATCACGCAGGTGATCAATGGCGGCAACCACCTCATTACGGTCATATTCACGCACATGAGCGCGGAAAATTTTCTCATTGACTGTAGGCAGGGTGTTCTCCTTCGTGGCGAGCAACTCCTCATATAGTTTCTCGCCGGGACGCAAACCGGTATATTCTATCTTGATGTCCTTGTCCGGAACCAAGCCCGCCAACTCAATCATGCGGCGTGCCAGGTCGGCAATTTTTACGGGTTCACCCATATCGAACACAAAAATCTCGTTGCCCTCGCCCATTACACCGGCCTCGAGAACCAAGCGAACGGCTTCGGGGATGGTCATGAAATAGCGGATGATGTCGGGATGCGTCACCGTAAGCGGTCCGCCCTTCAGCAGCTGCTCGCGGAAACGGGGAATAACAGAACCGTTGCTGCCCAAGACATTACCGAAACGGGTGGTGATGAACTTGGTCTTGCCTTGCGTCTCACCACGGGCAATACTCATACTCAGCGTCTGCACATAAATTTCAGCCAGTCGCTTGCTGGCTCCCATCACATTGGTAGGATTCACGGCCTTGTCGGTAGACACCATGACAAAGCGCTCCGCTCCATACTGCACAGCCAGATCGGCCAAGTTGCGTGTGCCGACTACATTAGAAAGAACTGCCTCGCAAGGATTTTCCTCCATAAGCGGAACGTGCTTGTAGGCCGCGGCATGAAACACCACTTGCGGCTTATAGGTCTGCATCAGCCAATGCAAACGGGGCACTACACGGATGTCGCCAATGACAGGAGCTATCTTTACTTGCGGAAATTTTTCCTCAAGTTCCAAACGAATAAGGTGCATGGGGGTTTCGGCCATATCGAAAAGGATGAGTTCCTTCAGGCCGAAGGTGCAGAGCTGACGACAGATTTCACTACCGATAGAACCGGCTGCTCCGGTGACGAGCACAGTCTTTCCCTGCAACTCGTTCTTGATGTTTTCCATATTAATCTTGATTTCATCGCGTCCCAAAAGGTCCTCGATGCGGACTTCTGATATTTGCTGCGGACGGGGTTTGCCGTGCTGCAACTCTTCCGTATCGGACAACAACAGGGCTACTTTGTTCTTTTCACCATAACGCACCAATCGGTTGCTCTCGGCAATAACTTCTGCCCGGCTGCGGAACAGGATGGCATCGGCATGAACATGCAGCAGCAACTTGCGGAAGTCGCGCTCATTCTCAATACTATAGAGCTTGATACCGCCTATACGCTGGGCATCGCGTTTGCCAAAACGCAGGTATCCCACAACATGATTGCTGCCCGACAAACTCAACCCCGTGGCATAAAGCTGGCTTCGGTTGTCGTCAAAAAACACTAAAATGCGGCGACGGCGGTCGACTGCCGGGTCCTGACAAGAAAGGCGATACAGATAGATAAGTGTAACACGGACCGAAACAAGAATTACGGTGCAGAAAAGCAGGTTGAGCAGGATGCATATCAGCCACAGCACAAACTGGTTTTCGGTGGGTTGCATCACGGTGAGTATGCCGGAAATACCCACACCCAAGGATGCAAGCAAACTGGCGGTGAACAAGCGCAACGACTCTACCAACGAGGAATGACGGATAATACCCTTATAGGTGCGCATCAACCAAAAAGACAATACGGAGAAGGCCAAAGATACAAGCGCCAGCATCCAATAGGGTTCTGACAATTTAAAGCCGGGAAGAAACAAGTCGACCAAATAGTACGACAACAAGGTTCCGAAAACGGAAAGGAGAACATCTGCCACCAGTATGAGCCTTTGGTTAACAAAACGGGAGTGCAGAATGCATTGCATCACAGACGTAATCATCATTGTTAGTGTTAAATATATACAAATTAGATACGGCTTCGCCGCAATCAGTCCCATATTCGAGAACGATTGAATGGTTACAAGCGACGATTCCGCAAGTTGCTTTTCATGTTACAAAAATACATAGTTTTTTTGTATGTTACAATTTTTTGCACATCTTTTTACAGGAAAAGTATATAAGAAAGTAAGACGTAAACCTCCTTAATATTATAAATATGTGGAAAATGCAAGATTTGTGCAGTTTTTATATTCATTCCCGTTTCTTTTTAGGAGAAAGGTTATACCTTTGTAACGAATGTATTTGCTGCATTGTTTTTTATCATTCTTAAAATGATTCCATGCATCTGATATTTTAGTTAAATTTTACAGAAAAACGGAATGCAATCAGCGTCGAAAACGCTCCATGAACAAACAAAAAGAAAACGTTCCCGGGGATCTCCAGATCGATGGGCTAAAGCAAACAGCAAAAGCAATCCAACAAAACCCAAGGCAGGCAGCCTAGTTAAAACAACAATACACTAAAACAGAATCATAAATAATGAATATATGAAGAAACTGAAATTACAAAGCGGAATTTTAAGAAAAGTCTTGCTTACAGCAGTGGCCTGCTGCACAATATTTGCGTGCACAGAAGAGACAGAAACAAACAGTGAAGCACCCGGTGCTGAGGACAACGGACGAAGAACCGTATTGGTGTATATGAATGCACGGAACTCTCTTTACGGAAATGTAAAACAAGATTCGCTTGAGATGGTACGCGGTGCCCAAAATATGGACGACAGAGACCGCATCTTGCTGTATGTTTGCAAAGACCGCAACTCATATCTTTACCGCATCAGCAAACAGGGTACCAAACTCTTGTTGCAAGGAGATTATAAACAGAATGCCTCAGACCCGAAACAGCTGGAAGCCATACTGAAATGGACGGCAGAACAGTTTCCCAGCGAGGAGTACGGACTGGTGATGTGGTCGCACTCGGACGGATGGTTGCCTTCCACGACCGTAACGGAGGGGAAAAGCCGTAGTTTTGGCGTGGATGTCGGGGCAAATGGCAATCCCTGGACGGACAGACTGCCAAACGGTCAGCTGGGTTATCAGATGAACATTACAGATCTGGCTCAAGCAGTGACAGCCAGCGGTATGCGTCCTAAGTTTGTGTTTTTCGACTCTTGCCTGATGAATGGCATCGAGGCGATGTATGCCTTGCGTCACACTACAGACTGGATTATTGCATCGCCGGCTCAGATTCCGGGCGTGGGTGCACAATATACGCGGATGATGGAGGAAGTTTTTTACACAAATCCCTTCAACCCACAGGCATTCACGGCTTCGTATGTCAAACAGGCTTCTACATATCCGGAATATGGCAACATGGGTGTGGTGCTCTCAGCCGTAAAAACTGAAAACCTGGAAAATCTGGCGCAGGTGACACGTAACTTATTGGCGAAATATGACTCAGACAAGGAACCGGACATGAGCCGTGTATTGGCGTACGACCGCTATGCATATCGCTCGTTCTACCGTCCGGAGTTTTTTGACCTGAAGCAGGCTATGTGTCGTATCATTACGAATGAAACGGACAGAGAACAGTGGCTGGATGCGTTGGAAGCGTGTGTATTGTACCCGGATGCCACGCCTACCATCAATATGTGGAGCAATTTTTCTACGGATAACCTGATACTGAATCCGGGAGAGTTCTCTGCTATCTCTGCTTTTGTGCCGCAACAGAAATACAGTGACTATGCAGAGGATTGCATCTTTGGGGACTTGAACCGTGCCTTCATGCAAACGGAATGGGCGAAAGCGAGCGGATGGAACGAGAATACTTATCTGAAATCCCTGCTTACTGAGCAACAGTAACTTTGTTGATGCTTACTTTTACGCTTGCGCGTGCGGATTCCAAATCCGCAATAGTTCTTGCCACCGGACTGCAAATCCGACGGAACGTACTCTTTATTGATAACATCCACGTGAAACGGTTTCGTGATTGCAAATCCACCGAAAAAATCCTTGTAAATACAAAAAATAATCATTATTTTGCATCCTCGTAACAACCAATAACAAAATAGGAACAATGAAATACCCGATTGGCATACAGACTTTTGAAAAAA
>Trix_p2__coassemble_1880_pt1 | contig 15272 bp, 19 predicted proteins | sample Trix_p2__metabat2_low_PE_022 | metagenome-assembled genome bin Trix_p2 | reverse complement strand
CACGACTCCGAACATCTTTACGTTTTCCTTGACGGTTCGTATTTTTTACCCGATATTCCAACTTATATTAATAAGGTAGAATATCGCTCTTGTACTACGTATATCTGTCTATGTAAATCTTTCAAAGAACTCTTTCTTCTTGTTTCGCTCAGAGAACTGCACCGCTCGTCGTGAGCAGCGTTTGTTTCTCGTTTGCGATTGCAAAGGTAGACACTTTTTCTATAACCACCAAATATTTTCGAGAAAAATTTCAAGAGGAAATCTTTGCAAAGATACGGAAAAAGTACAAACCTACCAAATAATATGCTGAACAACATAGTTTTAACACATTCGAAACTTCTGCGAAAAAAATCGTTTTTTTTGCAGAGATCTCCTATTCTTCTCTTGTTAAATCAAAGCAACCTTAATGACTCCATCCAATTTTTCTTCAAAAACCCGATATGCCTTTTCTATATCCGACAAAGGAAAACGATGTGTAATCAAAGGAGTAGTATCTATTTCACCGCAAGATATGAGACGAAGAATCTCTTCACAGTCACATCCATCTACTCCTCCTATTTTAAACACCAAGTTTTTGCCGTACATCACGGGCAAAGGTAGTTGCTGCGTTTCATTATATAAAGCCACGACTGTCACGATTGCATTTGGACGCGCACAACGCCATGCCAACTGAAAAGTATCTGAAGCCCCTGCTACTTCCAAAACCCTGTCAGCCCCTCCATGATCACTGTGTTGCAAAACAAAATCAAGGCATTCGTCAGGAGTTGTAAGCAACACATCAGGATAATGCTCGGCTATGAACCCTCTTCTTGCTTCAGAAGGTTCACAAACGATGATTCTTTTGGGCTGATGCAGCATGACACAAATCAGAGAACAAATTCCCGTAGGTCCGGCACCTAATATCAAAATCGTATCATCTTTAGTAATTTCAGAAATACGAGCAGCCCAAAATCCTGTGGCCAGTACGTCGCCAACCAACAAAGCTTGTTCGTCTGTAACATTATCTGGAATCCGGTTTAATCCCTGATCAGCCAAAGGCACACGCACATATTGTGTCTGTCCTCCGTCTATGCGACACCCCAAAGCCCAACCTCCATGCAAAGAAGTGCAATTATTTACGTAGCCATGCTGACAAAAGAAACACTTTCCGCAGTAAGTTTCAACATTCACAGTAACCCTATCTCCCGGTTTTACACGAACAACAGAAGAACCTACCTGTTCAACTACTCCTACCATTTCATGTCCCAAGGTTACTCCAGACACAGCACGCGGCACACTACCATGTTTAATATGCAAATCACTCGAGCAAATACTACTCATCGTAACGCGAACAATTGCATCTGTTTCTTCTACTATTTGCGGTTTGGGTTTATCAACCCAGGCCAATTGACCTTTACCAATATAAGTATATGCTTTCATATTACAGAACTAAAGAAATATCTATTTAACTTATTAATGACATATAATCCTCTCTAATATTGTCTGGTTTTACCTTATAGTAATATAGAGGAAACCCTATTTCACACATACAAATACTCTGATTTTTGCTAGTAAGCCACATAATCCTACCCCACTTCTAAACGAGTTTTTTAAACTGCTCGTTTTTTACATCAGGAAAAAGATGGCATAAATGCTTTAATATTTTAAGATAAGATTGTCCCGGTGTACGCATGCCGACGGTTTCATCCAATGGAAAGAGTTCTGGATACATTGCTTCGGGTGTACAATATCTCGCAATACCCCATCCGTATGGTTCTCCTTTTTTGGAAATGAGATACTCAAAATCTGCAATACAAACATAGCCCTGCATTTGCAGATGTGCGATGAGCGCGTCAAAATTCATGCTGTTAGATTTTTGAACAATCGGCTGTGTTGGATTTTCGGGACAGAACGATTTTCTTTTCCTGCTAAGAGAGAATCCACTGGCTGTTTTCAAATGCTTGGACAACATGGATTCATTCTCCACCAATATACGATAGATGCGAAGTTCGTCCTCAGGAAGCTCATAAAGAGGTGCCCGGGAACGACGCCAGTTTAAAAAATCGGGTAGCCACTCCAAACTTACAAATCCAGCCTTACCTTTAAAGAACTTTCCGTAGGCCGCATTCCCTTGTACAATGATAGGACCTTTCCATTTCCAGGGTCCCTGGTCAAAATCATCGCCAAACAACAGATCGGGCGGTGTCATTTCTTCGATAGAGAAACCTGAAACCGTATTTTTAAAGAACGGCAGAAAACCCCATTCTCGGATAAGCTCTTCAACCTGTTTTTGATGCTCTATAACGATACCGAATCGATCCATATTCTGCAAAAACTTAAAAAAAACATTTCAGAAGCAACAAACTACCCGGAAAAGGCAAAATGTTGCAACACAGTCATACAGAGTATGACAAATTATACTATCGTTGGAATTATTCTCAAAGATACAAAAAACGATTTTAAAAAAGAACAAATTTCATGGAAAAGAAACTTAGAACGGAGCATATTATACATGAAAAGTTGTATATTTGAACTTAAACAGAAAGCTATATAAACGAGAAACAGAAAAACAAAAAACTATATGAAAGCCAAAAACTTATTATTTCCACATAAAGCCGTTCAGAAGAACCATTCCCTATTACTTTTAGCATTGCGTTTGTTTTTTGGTTCTCTTTTCATGATGCATGGTTATGAAAAGTACATCAATTATGCCACGCTGCGCTCCACATTTCCCGACCCATTAAGCATAGGAAGTGAATACTCACTTATTTTAGCCATTTTTGGCGAACTGATTTGTCCGTTGGCGTTCATTTTTGGATTTTTGTACCGTTTGGGACTCATACCCATGATAACGACCATGAGCATTGCATTCTTCTTGACTCATCACGGCAGCATAAAATCAGGCGAGTCAGCCCTTGTCTACTTGATAATATTCATTCTGGCATTTCTTTCCGGACCGGGAAAATACTCTTTTGATTATTTAATAGGGAAAAAAAGCAAAAGTCACCGATAAAGATTCCTCCAAAGAATCTCAAACTAAAGAACACAACAAACCGAGCGCAAAACCCAGCTCGGTAGCACTGCTGTTTTTCAGACTATTTCAACTTCAAACAGACTACTAATACAAATGAATACTACGGTATATCAACTTTTGCTATTAAGTGTAGGTGCCAGCTTTGTACAGCGCACCACTGGTTTTGGTTTTGGCATATTCATCATGACGATGCTTCCTACACTAATGCCATCGTTTGGCGAGGCCACCACCCTGTCGGGAGCATTAGCCATGACCACATCCTGTATCATCGTTTTGCAAAAACGGAAATTCATTTCATGGAAACGCCTGTTGCCCATATTGGGAGCCTTTGTGGTTGTATCCGTCTGTGCCATATTCCTGTTGCGACGCATGGAATACCAAATTCTAAACATCATGTTGGGAGTTACACTGATAGGAGTCAGCATATACTTTGCGTTTTTCAGTAAGCGAATCAAGATTAAAACAACCCTACCCACCCAGCTGACAGCAGGTGCCGTAAGCGGTCTGATGGGAGGCTTTTTCGGGATGCAGGGACCGCCGGCTGTGCTCTATTTTGTCAATTCCGAACCGGACAAGAACCACTATATTGCCATGACCCAGACCTACTTTTTGCTGGGCAATCTCATCATGACCATCACCCGGGCATACAACGGTTACTTTACCCAAGCAGTTGGTCACGGCTACTTGTCGGGTTTGGCAGGAATATTCGTCGGCAACCTGATAGGAACCTACGTGTTCAACCGTCTGAGCGGTCCATTATTGCGCTATTTGGTATATTTATATATAGCCATCAGTGGCACCCTGTTTTTGATTGAAAACATATAATAAAGCAGAAACACCTTGCCTTACATGAGGAATCAGAGCCTCAATATACAAAACAGCAAAATGTCAGAAACTTACATTTTGCATATTATACCATACTGAGAATTGCGTATTTGCATCTCTTACATCAGAAGAAGACAAACACGCAATTCTCAGTGTTAAAATAACAATGTATATACTTGATATACAAAGAGCTACCCCTATTTTTCAGGTTTTTCCAAGCCACTCATCCAGGAATGAAACACCTCTTAAAAAGTAAAGTTATCTTACTTTATAAGGATATTATCAGAAGAAATAAGCAAAAATACCCTTCTTTGAAATCTATCCATGAGATAAAAAGATTTTCACCATGAGATAAAAAAATTCTTCTCATGATATAAATCAAAACATCTCTTGGGATTTTCTTCTGAATATGCACTAAATACTGCTTTTTATGCAGCATTTAGTGCATAAATATACAATACTTAACCCCGGATGGAGCATTTTGCAGTCGGAACCCGTTCATAAAAATGACAAAAAGCATACAAACAGTAAGCAGAACACACAAATAAGCTATCAAAATGACAACAGCAAAAAAACATTCAGATGAGCAGCATGATTCTGCCTGCTTCCTTGGTGAACATATGCGGAAAGCGACATACCACGGCATAAACCTGCTGACTCGTCACCGGTTTTCCGTCTCTGCGGCCATGCAAACGTCCCCGGTTAATACTCGCAGCAATCTGATCAGTGGTCATACCTCCATTATGAGCAGCTATGACATATACTATTGCTTCTTCCAACTTCATGAGCGTACGATTTTATGGTTTATTCTTTTAATAAGCGATACATCAGCCTCATCCACCAACTTAGCCGAGCAATCCCTTCATAGCAACATACTTCCAAAGAGGAGCTGCCATCAGAGCCTGGTGAAATTCATCATTTCGAAGCATGCGCACCACCTCCTGTTCATCCAAAAGCACCACCTGAATATCCTCTGAATTTTCGAGATGCTGTGTAGATAACCGCTCCACTCCGAATGCCAAATAAGTATAGCTCGTATTGGTGCAAGCACCGGCATTCGGGCTGACGGTCATAAAATGCTGCCATTTTCCGCCTCCAAAGCCAGTTTCCTCATAAAGTTCCCGTTTGGCCGCTTCCATCGGATCTTCGCCTTTTTCTACACATCCGGCAGGAATTTCGAATGCAGTGAGACGCTGTGCATGACGATATTGACGCTCCATCAAAAATTTTCCATCCTTAGTGATTGCTATAACATTACAGAAATCCGGATATTCCAATACATAGAAATCATGGATTTCGGCTCCCGTAGGCAATTTCACATGATCGCGACGAGCTGTAAGCCAAGGTTTCCGATACAAATATTCAGATTTTACCACCTCCCACGACATATCATTCTGTGCATCCTCTGCCAGCAACAGGCTCAAGTCCCGTTCAAACTGTTGCGCATTCTCGAAAACGATGCCCTGCATGCCCACTCGTTTGGCCCCTTCGATATTCTCGGGTTTATCGTCGGTAAAGATACATTCGGCTGGCTGCAGACCGAACCTACTGAGGAGGCAGTGATAAATTTCGGGTTCCGGTTTCACTTTGTGCTCTTCGGACGAAATAACATAGCCATCGAGCAATCGGAATATATCATACTGTTCGATGGTGTGATACACTTTGCTGCACCAGTTCGTCAGGCCATAGAGCTTAAATCCCTGAGCCTTAAGCTGGACAAGCAGCTCTTTCATTCCAGGCATTTCTCCGGTAACCAACTCAGGATAGCGTTCGTTAAACATGCGAATTTCGCCGGCAAGATTCGGGTGCTGTTCCATGAGATTATCCAACAGCTCGTTCAATGGAACCGCTTCTCTGTCAAATATTTCTTGCATTTCGGCATTATAAAACACTTTTGCAAACTCATAACAGCGCGCCGTATCGGGAATGTATTTTTGGAAGAAAGCTGCAAAATCATAATCCACAAGCACCTTTCCGAAATCAAAAATCAAATTCTTTATCATAATCAAAAATAACGAGTTAATGTTATATACTTAAAGTCCGACATTGTGACCAAGTACCCTATGCTATACCACCCGACACATCAAACAGTATCAGGCATACACACAGCCATTGATTTGCAAAGATACAAAAGTAAGAATGGCAAAAACAGTGCTTTCTGATATTTTTCGTCAAAATCTATTGTATAAGATAGAAAAACATTATTTTTGCCTATACTATAAAATCATAGATTATGACACCTCCTGACATCAAAGAATCCACCCGGGAAGAACGAAGAAATTTTGTTGTGAATGCCTGGAAATGCCTGCACAACTGCGAAATCTGTGGCAGATGCCACATGCTAAGGGGACACGATCCCGAAACGCTTTACGAAGAATATATTGACGGTACAAAATCTTATGTTGACGTAAGCATTGAAATAAGAAACAAAAACAGAATGGTCTGACACGATACAGAACCAGACATCAACAGCATGTTTTCATTTTCTTCCGTATCAGCAATATCATCCATACGGAAAAAACGAAAGGAGCCGTCAGTGTAGGAACACCGCAATACAAGCCCAGCTGCTGCAAGACAACCGAAAGCGTAACAGCCGCCGTAGCCCAAAGAAAAGAAGACACCGTCTTATCTCCCAGAGCAAGAGCACACAACACTCCGTTATACCCCATCATACCCGCATTGACCGTTGTAGCATCTGTGCTACACATACTAGCCAGCACTATTGGAAGCAAGGACCCCCATATAGCATAAATGGCAGACTTTGGCGAATGAACCACAAGGGCTAATAGGAAGAACAGGCCGCTCCACATGCTGTCTTGAAACATCACCTGACCGACTCCGCCAAAGGTTGCTTGCAAAAATACAAGTTTATCGGCAGCCTGCCCTGTTTCATCTGCAACGGCAAGCACCTGCGGAATACATAAACGGCAGAAACCAAGCAACAGCCATACGGCAAGAATAAAAGGCATGGTATAGGCCGAAACATATTTCTGACGACGGAACAGCAGTACGATATATGTAGACAATGCCGATGCTACAACCATCAGCAATACCGAGACTGCCGTAAGCCCCCATGAGACCGCTTCAAAACGCAAAAACACTCCAGCGGCAATACCCACCAAAGTTCCGTTGAAACCATACAGCCCGTTTCTTATGTCCTCTCGGTTGCAACCATGCCAAAGCGCAGTGAGCGTGCTGACAGCATTTCCCGCCAGCGCCAAAATGGCCATTTGCCACGAACCAAAACAAAGTCCAACAAGCATCAGCAGTCCCGACAAAGCGTTGTCTTGAAACATCACCTGCCCCACCCCGCGTCCTAAAGCCACACTTGCATCATAAAATCCATTCTGCTTGACCATAATCCAATCTGTTATTAAAACACTGCAATAAAGATATAAAAATACAAATTTAAAAACACACTGCCATTCAAAAAACTGCCTGCAATGCGTGAGTCGTGAGTCAGATTTTAGAAAGTTCATCAAGCAAAGCCCTGCAAGCCTTGTATCGCGTACGCAAAAACTCTTTTGTTTGGCATACTTTTTCATGTCCTCCGATGCTAGAAGCCCGCCTTAGAAACTCACACATATACTGGTAAGTTTGCCGGTTGCGGTTATTACTGTTCATCAACCCACAAGCATAATCCAAGTATCGGTTTATCAAAAAATCGCGATAATCAGGCAGCAAATAAGATTCATACCGAATGACAGTATTTATGGACTGCTCTTCTTTGAGATACTCATACAACTTACCGGTCCAACCTTCGCGAATACAGACGTCGGCATATCTTTCGACATTCGAAATTCGTGCCCGCTCTGCCAAGTCCAAAACAAAACGATTCCACATTCCAGGCGCAACAGTTGCCTTCAAGATTTGATAGTAGTCAACATCCGAATCATACGACCAGACGTAAAGCTCCGAAGCAGCCTCTACGATTATGGAATCATTCCCGTCTTTCTTTGCCGTTTCCAACAGATAACGGTTCCACAAAAGAAAATATTGCGAATACTCTTCATCCTCAAGCAAGAGTCCTTCCCTACAAAGCTGATAAGACTGTTGGAAATCATCCTTGGAAAGAGCATCAAGAATAGCTTGCTCACGCAACTCAGGAATCTGCAGATTCTGCAAAGTAAACAGTTCGGCAGCGCCCCTTCCCTTCCATCGAATAAGAATCTCACGTTTTAAGAGCATTCTTCGTTTCAGGCCATACTCCCACGCCAGACACGAATCGTGTTCCATAAACTCAATCAGTTTGGCAAATTCATCTTCGGAATGACTTAGTCTACACAGATAATGATACATAGTGGTGTGCCACTCCCATCCTTTGAAGTATTGCTTTTGGATACACAACCAACAATAATCCATAAACCCCTTACGAGCCTCTTCATCCATGATACCGTGTTTCTCATCAACCCAAGCATTCAATCTGTCCAATGTTCCATTCATGATAGAAGACAAATAGCCGTAACTGTCATCACAAGCATTCATAATCTCAACATTCCTAGTCAAAATAGCGAAGCAGATTTCAATTGCAGCCTCAACATTTTCACTATTGCCCAATGCGTCGACAAACCGCAGCACTTCATCTATTTTACAGGAAAGTTTGAGATTCCGGTCACCGCCCGAAAAATCATATCCATACTCAAAATCAAAATAAGCATCATCAATCTGGCAGATACAAGCATCCGCCGAACAGGCGTCAGCAAAATAATCATGAAAAGTTTCCATGAAATGCTTTTCAACTACCGGATCATGAATTATTTTTCGAATAAAGGAGCGCAATTCATTTTCTGGCAATTGTTGGATAATCTTTGCCAAATTATATTCTTTCGTATCATTCATCTTGCATATCTAATCTTAGAATCCTACCATCCAAACGAATCCGGTCAAGAGAAACAAAATCATTTTATGCACAAGCTCGCCAAAAATCCACTCAGCCTATCTTCTCTGATTACTTTTGGCTGTGCCTTGCCTGCCAAGACAAGAATCTTTTTGCCGTTTCTATAAACGTGAAGCTGCCGGTTTCGTACCACAGCCGTCAATTCGGCATCCTCTTGCATGGCTTTCCATATCGGATAATATATACCATCCGGCTGCAACAACTTCTTTTGAAGCTGAGAACACATGTTTGTTGTATCTATCATCATAATCCATACATTTGCACTTATACCATCAGTTTGTACGGAAGGGCCTTTGCAAAGCTTCCCTGACACCTTCCAAACTGTCGTTGAAATAAATATTCTGTTTCTCAATGGCAGAACAGTCCATCAACAAGTTTCTCTCCTGATTGCAGAAGCGTTCCGTGTCCGGCAAGATCCATTCTGACGGTTCACCCAACCCCATCAGTCGGGCTGTTTGAAGGAAAAGTTCATAGGAATTCTTGTTGTTGGAGCTTCCGAAATTATAGACACCTCCGCAAAGAGAGAACGCTTTTTCTATGTTACGCACCACCTCCCACACGTATGTCACACCGCGAAACTCATGCGTAGCAGCCTGCAACGTTTCACCTTCCCGAAATGCCTTTTGCAAGTTTACCAAAATATTGCCGTTCATCCTCAAACAGCTGTCGGGCAAATCATACATCCAAGTAAGACGTAGCCCTACCGAATCGGGCAGGTTTCGCAAAACCCTTTGCTCCGCTTCCAGCTTATGCCGTCCGTATACATTGACAGGCTGCAGCACATCGTCCTCTTTTAATGCTCCCGGCATCGGCGTACCGTTATATACTTGGTCGCTGGACATGAATATAAGTTTGGCTCCCGTGAGCTTACAAGCCTTGGCTATGCGTACGGCGCCCTGTACATTCACCTTATGCGACTCTTCGGGATGCTGTTCGCAATACCACGTATTGCTTAATGCGGCGCAATGAACCACAATGTCCGGACGATGTTCTTCCATATAGGCCCGAACAGTTTCTTCACGGCAAACGTTGAGTTCGCCGTGGGGCGGCAAAAGCATATCATACCGGTCTTTAAGGAACCAAGCCAAGCGGCTGCCCAAAAACCCGCTGCCTCCGGTTATCAGTATCTTTTTTTTCATTTTTCTCACTCAATCAACTGTTTCTATATAAAAACTAACAGGACGAAAACCATCATTGCAACTAATTAGGACGCTATATGGATTTTTCATCCATCCACCGTAAAAGTTTCCTTCTCCCCTTGCTAATGCTTCAACAAAATCCTTCATGGCTTTCCAAGCTTCGGGACAAAGGCCTTGCGGACATTTGCCCTCCCTGCTCAACCAAGTCTGTCCCACACACACGTCACATGCATGCTCCATGGGGTTTTCATACCGATGCATCAAGTCGTCATGTTGCACTTTGCGTATGGCCGTAATCTTTACCCGTTTCATTGTATCCATATTTTGACGGTTTTCGTTTCTGAACAAAGTTAGCGATATTTGTCGAATTTTGAGCAGAGATGAATCATTTTGTACCGATAAGATTTGCCTACATACAAACAGGCAAGGCATGCTACGATATTTTCAGGAACATAAGAACATGCACCTTACTCAATCTCTCACAATTCTTGTGTTTTTATGATATTTGAAATAAATGCAGTATATTCATTGCCCACAGGCAAATTTTCTTCCAGACATAAGCATCTTCGTTTGCATACAGTTATTTCTTTTGTTACCGGATTAAACCCATCCTTTTCCATATCCTTGAAAAACATTCCTACACCGAATTTTTGCCAGGACGGAAGTTTGTCATAGACGATGCCATAAGCAGCAAGAAGTTCATGCTTTTCAGTATTGGATATGCCTGCTATTCTGTTTTGTGCTTGTGATGCGGACAACCCCTTATTGCGAAGAAGCCAGTAACAATGTGCATTCAGTGAATTGCGATGAGAATCTTCTTGCCTCCATCGAAAATAGTCTACTACACGACTAGCATTGGGCAAAGGGATTAACCGACAATCAAACACAGCAGGACGACCCGCATTCAACGAGAATGTTACTGAAGCTTCTGATGCAAGTATGGAAAGTAACTTGCGCTCTTTGTGCCCAAACGTATCGTCATCCGAATGAAAAAGCAATGAAATTTCATCACTTTGCGTGTAACCATAAACGATACGGAAGCCGCAATCCATAAGATGTCGAAGAGTTTTGATCATGATATCTCTGAATTTTACGTCAAATGGTTTCTCTAATCCCCAATCTTTTTTAGTGAGCCTGGTAAACCCATGTCCATCCAGTCTGGCAACAAGGTACTCACCTTGCAACATAGTCCTGTCAAGCGATTGCTCAAAAAGCCTCATCTCTTTGTCAAGTGTATCAAAATTCATATTCTATATTTTCCAATTTGTTATTTCAAATGAACACCCTGCAATGCGAGCAAAGTAAAGTTTATCAAAGCCTTCTTTATATGAAGGCAGCTGTAATCTGTTCTGCGTGCCAGGAATAGCACAGACAGGTACGGCATTTTTACGTTTCATGTTTCTTGCAATGCAATCACACAAAATGCTCTGAAAATAGATACCTATAATTTCATAACCATTTTCTTTTGCCTTGGATATGTATTTTTCTCTGTCAGTCATTTCGGGATTTGTATTGTCAATGACAAACGATTTTCCCTCACGAAAACAATTTTCCATCAAAATATTCTCCTTGTTGCGTGTATTTAATGTATCGAGATTGATATGGCAATAGCCTAGTTGTTCCAAAAAGGTGTGATAGAAGGTAGACTTTCCACTGGCTTGTATCCCAATAAATATAATTGCTTGCTTTGTTTCTTTCACCTCAAATGGTAGTTTCATAGGCCTGTTTTTAAAATCTGTTGATTCTCAATACAAAACAAATACTCGTCCACACAAAATATTTTTTGCATCTAAGTAATTGTCTCTCTATTTCCGATATATACTAATTACCCTCATACGGAACAAACAAGGAACGGTATTGATTTAAGAAAAGTACAATCATAGCTAAATGTACTCTTCGACATCTAGCCTGTTTATCTTTCGGGGGACAACTCATAGCCATTGTATAATAGTTGACTACCGTATCTTTGATATACGAAGATACAAAATTTTTAAATAATAGCCAATCGTATACAGACTTAGTTTATCCATTGTATATATACTCCAATTTCTAATCTAAACAAGACACTCCCTTAAATTGCCTATTTTGCGAGAAATTGCTCTGATACAGTTTCTTGCACTTTTATTGAAGCATGCAACAAAAAACATTCAAGACACTATTGAAGTTATAGGTAGCCGACGTCAATAGCACATTCATAGAATCTGCCACCACACACTTATAAAAGTTGCAGCCTAATCGGGAATCTTATTTCAAATTCCCCACTATCTATTTTTCCCGCCTATTGGTAAAATGGGCGCAATTGGTTCAGTATGTCAGATAGTTTGTAAATTTATACAAAGAGGTACATCTACAAGTAGAAAGCTTCCGACTCATCTTTTACGGACCCAAAAGATACCTATTTTCAAGGAAAATGACTAATTTTGCAGCTAATAATAATTATACGCACACAACAACCACCTTTTTCAATCAAGAAAAATGAACAACCAAGAACCTATGTTTATCCTACAGAGTAGAACGGACTCTTTTTTAGCTGTGTCTTCTCTCATCTATCAAGTATGGGAAGAACTACCTAACAAGGATTGGTTTGCCATCAATGAGCCGGGCTATCTGCCACATACCTTAGGTTTGGAGTCAACCCTTGTGTTTGAAGCTTGCACACCTGACGGTAAGCTGGCAGCTGTATGTGTCTTAGTACAACCGGAAAGTGAAGATGAAAATTTAGGCCTATATGCAAATATTCCTCGCAGTGAGTGGCATCAAGTGATGCATGTAGATATGGCAGCCACGCTTCCTGCCTACCGGGGACATTCGCTACAAAGCCGGTTGATGGCTTATGCCGCAAAATTCCTTTGTATGCAAAAGGATACAAAATACTTGATAGCCACTGTTCATCCAGACAATTTACCCTCTCGCCATAGCATGGAAAAATTAGGATATACTTGTGTGGCTCTGACTACCCTGTATGGAGGCCTACCTCGTTGTGTGTATTGTAAGAGACTTTAAATCCTACATAAAGGCAGAGAAATTTGCTTTAGATTTGCTGAAAGGACAATAGAATTTTCTTGGCTTAAAAAGTTGTAATCTCAGAAAAGTACAACAGGGCACAAAGAAGATGATTGCGCTACATTTTCTAATAAATCATACAAAACTCCATAATATCAAGCATTCGATATAAGATTCCACCTATTGCCGCATGCCAACTCTGGTGAAAATGTCCATAATACCAATGCGAAACGGGATGCCTATCGGCTTGAAGACGTTGCAAAAGTTGGTCCATGATAGCACGTTCAGATTGTACATCAGTCAGCAATGCAGAATCATCTACAGCCCATCTTGTTAGTCCGCTCTTTGTTTGTAGTTCACAAAGGGAAGGAGCCGTATGGGAGATAACTATATCGATGCTGCAGGCGGAGCGAATAGCATCCATTTTCTTTTCATCGAAAACAGGTGGTTCGTCTGGCCAATAGTAAGCACGGGAAATACCATCATTGAGATTGGAGTCGAAACCATATTTGGCTATCTTTTTGTTCCATGACTCCATTCGTGTTTTGCGGTCGATGGAGATAGCGCCACCTACACAGAGAATATTGTGGTCGCAAGCTTGCAACACCGCATAGTCGGGTACACACACCATGCGTTTGTGATTGAAGATGATACCATCGAAATAAGCCGGATTATCATGATTACCGCGAACAAACACAATCCAGTTGTTCGCTTCGTTCAGTCGCTTGGCATTTTTTCTCAGCATCTGCTCGTAATATTCTTTTTTTTCGAACCCAAAGCCACAATCACCTGCCACAACGAGAAGAGTATCTGTCATCTGATATTGAATGCAGAGCTTGAACACCAACTCATTGAAGTCACCATGGATATCACCGGAAATGACTACACTCTTGGCTTCGGAATAAATGTATGTCAATACGCTAGTCTTGTTCATGTGATTTAATTTAACATATAAAGTATCCTATTAATCTGCAAGCAAGATACAACATCTGCCAACGTAAGATTACTCATACTCGTTATCTTACGCATAATTGCCATGTTTAACGTAATTTCGGCGAATAACAACTGTCTATAACATTGATAATCAACGAAAACGACTACATCTTTATAGTATTGAAATACAAAGCAATACGAACAATAATCGCTATGATTACCGAAAGCAAAGTTATAGAAATATTTTGTATGGCAGATGATTTAGCTTTGCTAATTTTTAATTCTGCACTTTTTTTGATGCAACCATGGTAAAATATAATATTCTCTTCCAATCTACAATAGTGTTTCATTGAGTGTGTCTGAGGCAAGTTTGCTTTAGAAGCGATGATGCAAAGTTAATAGACTATTTTGTATTTCATTAAAAAAAAGCTAATTTTGTGTTGTAGCTGGACGAGGAAACGGGCTCTACTGAATACTTGAGCAATAAAAAAGGCACCCATAAAGAGCGCCATTTTAATCGATTGTAATCAATTTGTCTATTTAATAATCAAGTATTTATTGCCGATGCAACATGTAGATATGATTGATAATCAAAAACTTATATTTTAAACGGTAGAAAAGTATTTTTTTAGGCTATAATGGGTTGTTTTGAACCTGAATTTACTGTTCCTACGGTTATTCTTCAACATAAAATTAGAGCCGTGGAAATCTAAATTTTCCAACTGAAGTTCACCAGTTTTCTATCTACTTACAAAGGTACAAATAATACGCGAGTTTTTCGCCAAGTATGTCAACTAAATGCAAGAGAGTTTCGCGTATATTGTTTTACTGAACAAAGGGAAAAATAGAATTAATTCTTTTCCCTCTATTTAATTTTACTTTAATGTACGTATATATGAATACGGCAATAAAGTAAAGGTAGAACACAATATTAATTTATAATTGTTTCCTGTTTTGGAAACTTTGTTGTATATTTGTTAGCGTGTAAATATATATATGGTATGACAAATAGGTTAGAAAATATAGGTTCGATAATTCGTAATGAGCGTATTCGCAAAAGACTTACTCAGGAGGAACTTGGTGAACGGGTAGGAGTCGGTAAAGCTCAGATTTCAAAAATAGAAAGTGGAAAGGGACTCACAATAAAGACTGTTACAAAAGTGCTCGATGCCCTTGGCATATCTGCTTCTGTTGTTTTAAAAAACGAGCCGGAAATTGATAAAAATGTGATTGCATATATAGTTGCTACCATTAGTGAATTTGCCAAAAGCCATCATCTTTCTGTCCGTGAGGCAAGTAATTACCTGATACGCTTTAAAGGTATTGATTTCCTTACGGAACATTATGATGCAGAGCATTTGCTTTCATTAGATGATAGTGTGCAGGATCTTACGCAAGTATGTTTGAATAATGGAGGAGGTATTCGATGAAACTATATCATGGTTCGAATATAATAATTGAG
>Trix_p2__coassemble_1823_pt1 | contig 15771 bp, 13 predicted proteins | sample Trix_p2__metabat2_low_PE_022 | metagenome-assembled genome bin Trix_p2 | reverse complement strand
GGATAGAACCGCCGCCAACTTCCACACCGTTGCAAACCATGTCGTAAGCATCGGCGCGAACCTGCTCCGGATGCGTATCCAGCAAAGGAATATCCTCGTCTTTTGGGTGTGTAAACGGATGGTGCATGGCCATCAAGCGACCCTCTTCCTCGCTCCATTCGAACATAGGGAAGTCCACAACCCACAGCAAAGAGAACTTGTTTTTGTCACGCAGTCCCAAACGGCTACCCATTTCCAAACGCAACTCACACAGCTGTTTACGAGTTTTCATGGCATCATCGCCGCTCATAATCAAAATCAAGTCGCCTGGTTTTGCCAACATGACAGCTTTCAATTTTTGCAGTACATCCTGAGAGTAGAATTTGTCTACGCTACTTTTTACACTGCCGTCTTCTTGTACACGAGCGTATACCAAACCTTTTGCACCAATCTGGCTGCGTTTGACAAAATCGGTCAGCTGGTCTAACTGCTTGCGCGTGTATGAAGCACAACCTTCTGCGCAGATACCACCAATATAAGCAGCGTCGTTGAATACGCTGAATTCGCCCGTACCTTTCAGGACATCCATCAATTCGACAAATTCCATTCCGAAACGAGTATCGGGTTTGTCGCTACCATACAAGCGCATAGCTTCGCTCCAAGGCATACGCGGGAAAGCTTCGGTGAGCTCTACACCTCTCAGTTCCTTGAACAGATGTTTGGCCATTCCCTCGAAAGTGCTGATAACATCTTCCTGGTCCACGAAGCTCATCTCACAGTCAATCTGGGTGAACTCGGGCTGACGGTCAGCACGCAGGTCCTCATCGCGGAAACATTTTACGATTTGGAAGTAACGGTCCATGCCGGCAACCATAAGCAACTGCTTCAGGGTTTGCGGACTCTGAGGCAAAGCATAGAATTGTCCCGGATTCATGCGAGAAGGAACTACGAAGTCGCGTGCGCCTTCTGGAGTAGAGCCAATCAGCATCGGGGTTTCAATTTCGAGAAAGCCCTTGCTGTCTAAATAACGGCGCACTTCCATGGTCATGCGATGACGCAGTTCAATGTTCTGGCGCACATTGGCACGACGCAAGTCCAGATAACGGTATTTCATGCGGATGTCATCGCCACCGTCGGTATTCTCTTCGATAGTGAAAGGGGGAGTGAGGGATGCGTTCAAAACATTCAGTTCTGAAACGATAATCTCAATATCTCCAGTCGGCAAGTTTTTGTTTTTGCTTTCGCGCTCGTTTACTGTTCCGGTGATTTGGATGACATATTCACGTCCCAGTTTATTGGCTTTTTCGCACAAGTCTGCATTAATCTCTTCATTGAATACCAGCTGTGTGATGCCATAACGGTCTCTCAAATCCACAAAGGTCATACCGCCCATCTTACGAGTACGCTGCACCCATCCTGCAAGCGTTACTTGTGAGCCGGCGTCTGTAAGGCGCAATTCGCCACATGTTTTCGTTCTAAACATATTCTCTAAGTTTTGTGTTTCTTAAAATGTATGCAAAGTTACTTCATTTTGTGCACTTTGCCAAACAGACTCTGTATTTTCTGAATGTGGAAAAGCCTTATTTTTTGTCGCATCAATGGTTTGGGCTTGTGCAAAATAAAAGAGTGATTCTGATAAAGATGAGGTGCATCGCAACAAACAAAGCCATTGTCGCCCACAACAGGCTGATAATCCATAAAATCTGCTTTTTTATTAAATACACCAGGTGTTGATTGGCAGTTCTTAAGCCTATGGATTTGGGATGAAGAAAGAAATGGCTTACCTTTGCAAGAGTATTGATTGCTTCGGCATGCGTGTACTATACTCTATATAATTAAGGTATAAAAATTTGAAAACATGAGTCGGATTAAGAAAAACGAAATATTACAGATTGCCATTCCTTCTATTTTATCGAATATTACAGTTCCGCTGCTTTCGTTGGTGGACTTAACGATTGTGGGGCATTTGGGCGCCTCGGCTTATATTGCTGCCATTGCAGTAGGAGGGACGATTTTTAATATGATTTATTGGATTTTTGCTTTTCTGAGAATGGGAACAACAGGGCTTACGGCACAACATTTTGGAGCAGGAAGAAAAGAGGAAGTGATGGCTACCTTGTTGCGTTCCTTACTTTTGGCCCTGGTGTTTAGTATATTGCAATTGTTGTTGAAGGATTATATCCTGGATTTTGCTCATCGGGTGATGGAAACCAGCGAGGAGGTGGTGTTGTATGTGAACCGTTATTTTAGCATTTGTGTTTGGGGAGCACCGGCCATGCTCATGCAATATTGCTTTTTCGGTTGGTTTATCGGTGTGCAGGAGGCACGCTATCCTCTTTATGTTTCCCTGTTTCAGAATGTGGTAAACATACTGTGCAGTGCCGTGTTTGTGTTTGTGTTTCATCGGGGAGTGGAAGGAGTTGCTTGGGGAACACTCATAGCGCAATGGAGCAGTGCCCTGCTTTCGCTGTTGTTTTTGCTGTATTGGTTGCGCGGAAAACAAACGGCCTACACCTTCTGTTGGCGTGCGGTGTTTGATGCTCCTGCGCTGTTGCGCCTTTTTGATGTCAATAAAGACATATTCTTGCGCACCCTATGCTTGGTTTGTGTCACCCTCTATTTTACCTCTGTCGGTACGGAACAGGGAGAAATTGTTCTTTCTGCCAATGTGTTTTTGATGCAGTTTTTTACCTTTTACTCTTACTTTATGGATGGGTTTGCTTATGCCGGAGAAAGCCTCACGGGCAAATATTATGGAGCCGGAAATACAAATAAACTGTTTCGTCTGCTTGAGGAACTGTTTCGATGGGGAGCTGCTTTGGCTGTAGTATTTAGTGTGTTGTATGTTTTGGGTGGCCGTTATGTGCTGGCTTTCCTGACAGACAACCAAGAGGTTATAGCAATGGCGGAGTCCTATCTTTGGTGGGTGGTGCTCATACCTTCGGTTTCTGTTGCTGCTTTCTTGTGGGACGGGATTTTTATTGGGCTGACCGCCACCAGGCAAATGCTTTATTCGATGCTGGTGTCAGGCTGTTTCTTCTTCATGGTGCTCTATGCAGCCCCTGTTGCCGATCGCAATCACACATTATGGTTGGCTTTTTTGGTGTATCTGATGTCAAGAGGTTTGTTTCAGACCTTCATATATTGGCGAAATCTGAAAAAACGCTTGTATGTGACTCGTCGTGCAGAATGAATATAAATTAAAGAGAAGTGAGTAGGAAAGTGCCATGGCATTGTGCATACGAAGAGAAAGTCTATAGATAATTGTATAATGAAAAAATAAATTGAAAAGATGAATTTTACGGGTATTATTATCGGGTTGATTCTGTTTCTGATTATCGGATTGTTTCATCCGTTGGTCATTAAGGCCGAGTATTATCTTGGCAGAAAAAGTTGGATTCTGTTTTTTTTGCTGGGTGTGGTCACTTTAGTGTGTTCGCTTTATGAGGAACATTCTTTTGGTTCTATTGTGTTGGGTGTCGTTTCATTTTCTTCTTTTTGGTCGATACTCGAAATCTTCGAGCAACATAAGCGAGTGCAAAAAGGATGGTTCCCGATGAATCCGAAGCGAAAAAGAGATTATTTACCTGTTGAAAAGGCGAAAAATGAGAAAAATGAAGATTTTTCGTAAAAAAGTAGCTTGAAAATTTGGAGAAATAAAAATAATGCTCTATCTTTGCATCGCTTTTGAGAAAGACGGGGTGTAGCGCAGTCCGGTTAGCGCACCTGCTTTGGGAGCAGGGGGTCCCAGGTTCGAATCCTGGTACCCCGACAAAAGAAAAAAGCATTGATAACAACGTATATACGTATGTTTCAATGCTTTTTTTAGTTTTACACCACATTATAAATCATTAAAAAAAAGCTTTCGTTTGCCTTTTTTGGATGCACGACGATGCAAGTGGATGCAAATTACTTGCTGCATACTTGTTGCTAACGGTTGTTGGAATGTCATGATGAGCAATGAACTATATGTTGTATTCGCAATATGCACAGGAACGGTTTTCCTTATCTTGAGACGGAAGTTTGTATGAAACACTTTGCCTAAACTGTTCCGCAAGTCTGCAGCGTACAAAGGAAAGACCCTATATTTCCTTATTTTTTAAATCAGAAAGCAGAAAATACGCTAAAATACAGAAAAATTAGCCTCTCAGTTCAAAAGATTATAATGAAGGTTTCCTCGTTTTAATTTTTATCCGTACTTTTGTGGAGATATGAAATGAATTTTTACTAAACACAAGGAATTATGACGTTTCTGATCGTTGCCATTTTGCTATTGGGCTATATCGCTATTGCCACAGAGCACATTACACGTATAAATAAAGCTGCTACTGCCATGTTCTTGGGCGTGATGGGCTGGATTCTTTATATGATAGAAGGCTCATCCTACGTGAATATGTTTCACCATGCCGAATACGAATCTTTTTTAAACGGTATGGCTTCGACTGCTACTACGGTAAAGGCTTTTATTGCCAACCATGTGTTTTTGCAACATATAGCTGAAATCAGCCAGATTGTACTCTTTCTGCTTGCCACCATGGCTATCGTGGATGTGTTGAATGCTAACGGATGCTTTGATTTTATTTACGAATGCTGCCGCACAAAAAATAGCAGAAAGCTTATCTGGTATCTGGCAGCCTCGAGCTTTATCATATCGGCAAACCTGGACAACCTGACTACAACTGTGATGATGCTGGCTATTATGCGCAAAATCGTGGTGGAAACTCGCTTTCGAATGATCTATGGTTCGGTAATAGTATTGGCTGCCAATTGCGGCGGATGCTTTACGGTGATTGGAGATATCAATTCTTTGGTTTTATGGACCAAGGGGGTTGTTACACCTTCGGACTTCTCCATGTCGCTGGCTGTACCGGCTTTGGTGGCCATGATTCTGCCCACCTATCTCATTTCGCGCAAGTTGCCGGAACACATTACTATTGATTCACTACGAACCGTCTATCGAGGTGATGATTCATTTCTTTCACGTTGGCAGCGCATCCTGATGCTTTTTATCGGCATCGGCGGACTTTGGTTTATCCCTACTTTCCACAATATCACGAAATTGCCTCCATTTGTGGGCGCATTGTGTGTGTTGGCAGTTTTTTGGGTGGTGAATGAATTCTGCAACAGTAGCTTAATCAACGCTTCGTTTGTGGGCTCACGCACTGTGCCACGCAGCTTGCAGTACGACAATCTGCAGACAATTCTTTATTTTATCGGTCTGGCTTTGGCTGCAGGTGCCATTTACGAAACAGGCGCATTCCGCTTTGCCGCTTCGTGGCTGGACACTCATGTGCACAATATCTATATTGTGAGTGCCATTCTGGGGGTTGTTTCCGGAATATTGGATAATGTGGCACTGGTGTTGAGCAGTATTAATATGTATGACATCCTCTCTCCGGAGCAGGTTGCTGCCAGTGCAGACTCTGCTTATGCTTCTTTGTTTATGCAGAACGGTGCTTATTGGCAGTTAATTGCCTTCTGTGGTGGTGTAGGAGGCTGTCTTTTGCCTATCGGCTCAATTGCCGGCTATGCTTTGATGAAGAACGAAAACGTAAGCATCTGGTGGTATTTCCGTATGATGACCGGTAAGGTGTTGTTGGGATGGATTGCCGGTTTGGTCATCTTCTTTTTGATGAATATTTCAGTGCTGGCCTAGGCTGGATCCATCTAAGAGTTACAGACATAACAAAAGGCTTTGGAAGAGCAATGCTCCATCCAAAGCCTTTTTGCTATAGAATAGTGAGAGCCGGATTACCAGGCAAAGAGCGGATATTCGCTCATAGTGCGATTGACGATGGCTTTCACTTCGTTGATTACATCTTGATTCTCGGGATCGTTAAGTACACGTTCAATCAATTCGGCAATAAGCACCATCAGATCTTCTTTTGCGCCACGAGTTGTCATAGCAGCTGTTCCCAAGCGGATGCCAGAAGTCTGGAAAGCACTGCGGCTATCAAACGGAACCATGTTTTTATTGACTGTTATGTCTGCTGAAACAAGTACTTTTTCTGCCACTTTTCCAGTAAGGTCGGGATATTTAGAGCGAAGGTCTACCAACATCAGATGGTTGTCCGTACCGCCACTCACAATGGTAAATCCGCGTTTCTGCAGTTCAGAAGCCAAGGTTGCTGCATTCTTTTTTACCTGGGCAGCCCAAGTCTTGAACTCAGGTTTCAAGGCTTCGCCAAAAGCTACGGCTTTTGCAGCGATTACATGTTCCAGCGGACCGCCCTGTGTGCCAGGGAATACAGCGCTATTGATGAGCTGGCTCATCATCTTGATTTCACCTTTCGGAGTTTTCAGTCCCCATGGATTTTCAAAATCCTTGCCCATCAAAATAATACCGCCACGAGGGCCGCGCAGTGTTTTGTGAGTGGTAGAAGTAACAATGTGTGCATATTTTACGGGATTATCCAATTGTCCGGCTGCAATCAGTCCGGCCGTATGCGCCATGTCTACCATAAAAATGGCACCTACACGGTCGGCAATGGCACGCATGCGAGCATAATCCCATTCGCGGCTATAGGCAGAACCTCCTCCGATAATGAGTTTTGGCTTGTGTTCCAAAGCCAACTGCTCCATTTCATCATAGTCGATGCGTCCGGTTTCCTGGTTCAGGTTATAGCCAATGGCATGATAAAGGATTCCAGACGTATTGACAGAAGAGCCATGAGACAGGTGACCGCCGTGGTCTAAATTCAATCCCATGAACGTATCTCCGGCATTTAAACAAGCCAAAAAGACTGAGGCATTGGCCTGAGCGCCCGAATGAGGTTGAACATTGGCATATTCAGCGTCAAACAGTTTACAGAGTCTTTCTATGGCGATGGATTCTACCTGGTCGACCACCTCGCATCCACCGTAATAACGCTTGCCGGGGTATCCCTCAGCATACTTGTTGGTCAAGCAACTGCCCATAGCTTCCATAACCTGATTGCTGACAAAGTTTTCAGAGGCTATCAGCTCGATACCTTTACATTGTCTTTCGTACTCCTTACCGATAAGGTCGAAAATTACTTGATCTTTTTCCATAATTGCAAATGTTTACTTGTTTTTCTCCACACTCCAGCCAAATTTGCCGATTTTCTTGCCAAGACCATAATAGGCGCCATGAAGATAAATCAGCGGATGACTGGCTTCGAGTGACCATTTTCCTGTAACAGGATCTAAATATTTCTCGTCAGCCTTAATATTGACCACCTCTGCCAAGAACATATCATGCGAACCGAGCGACATGATTTCCTTTACGCGGCATTCAATATTTAGAGGAGCCTCAGCCACAATTGGAGCTTTAACCATTCGGGCCGGGGCAGGAGTGAGGTTCATTTCTTCAAATTTATGATAATCTTTGCCGGAACGGACGCCACACCAGTCTGTTGCTCGTGCCAAATCCTCGGTAGTAAGGTTGATGACGAACTCCATGTTCTTCTTGATTAATTCATAGGAATGACGTTCGGGACGTACAGAAATGTAGCACATTGGAGGATTGGTGCAGATGGTACCCGTCCAGGCAACGGTGATTAAATTATAGTTTTCGGGACTGTCGCCACAACTGACCAGTACGGCCGGCAGTGGATAAATCAGTGTTCCCGCTTTCCAGTCTTGTTTCATCTAATCAGTAAATGTTAGGGTTTTTAGTCAGAAATAAGTGTCACCTGCTCCATGCTTTGCTCGTTGTTGCAATAGTGGCACTGCATGATGCCCTGCTGCTTGTCAATCACATGGAAGATGGTGTTCATAGGTTCGTTGTTGGTGATACATTTAGGATTTTTGCATTTCACAATACCCACTAACTGATCCGGAGTTTTTACCTCCTTCTTTTCTACTACTTCATAATCCTTAATCGTACATAGAGTTACGTTGGGCGAAATGACTGAAAGCTGGTTCAGCTCATCGTCGGTAAAAAACTTATCGGCAATTTTGATGATACTCTTTTCACCCATTTTTTTGCTCTTAAGATTGTAGCCGATAGTGATGGCGCTGCTCATGTGCTCCAGGTGCAGCAAATTGACTACCTGGAAAAGTTTGTTGGATGGGATATGGTCGATAACGGTTCCGTTCTGAAGAGCGGCAACTAAAAGTTCCTGACGTTTCATGTAGCAAACATTTAAAAATGATTAATCAATAATGGTTTTGTCCTCTCTAACTTGGTCGAGCGTAATGCCCAAGGCATCGCAAATCAAGGCCTGGCGGGCAAAAAGTCCGTTGTGCGCCTGCTCAAAATAATAAGCATGCGGATCGTTGTCAATACTGTATTCAATTTCGTTGACACGCGGCAGAGGATGCAAAATCTTCATGTTCTCTTTTGCTTTGCCCAACATGTTCAGTTTTAGCAGATACATGTCTTTGACACGTTCATATTCCATCAAATCAGTAAAACGCTCACGCTGAACACGAGTCATATAAAGAATGTCGGCTCCGGCGATGGTGTCTTCGTTGAAATCTGTGTGCTCTACATATTTGATGCCATGTTTTTCACAATAAATCTTATACACTTCCGGCATTTTCAGCTCCTGAGGAGCAATAAAGTGGAAGGTAGGATTGAAATGGCGCATGGCCATCAGAAGAGAATGAACGGTACGTCCGTATTTCAAATCACCTACCAAATAAATATTCAGATTGTCGAGTGTGCCTTGTGTCTTGTAAATGGAATAGAGGTCAAGCATGGTTTGTGACGGATGCTGATTGGCTCCATCGCCAGCATTCAGTATAGGCACCGGAGAAACTTCGCTGGCATAGCGCGCAGCACCCTCAAGATAATGTCTCATTACGATAGCATCCGCATAGTTGCTTACCATCATAATGGTATCTTTCAGAGTTTCGCCTTTTGACGAGCTGGTGGCTTTAGGGTCTGTAAAACCGATAACACGTGCTCCTAAGCGGTTTGCTGCGGTTTCAAAACTCAAGCGAGTGCGGGTGGAAGGTTCAAAAAACAAAGTTGCTATTACCTTTCCGTTGAGCAGCTTGCGATTGGTGTGCTTCTCAAATTCCTTGGCCATCTCGATCAGATACATAATTTTCTCACGAGAGTGCTCTGCAATGGTTACAAGACTTCTATTTTCCATTATTTTTACTGTTTAAGTTTGATTTGATTAAGAATCTGTTTCAAAGTTAGTAAAAAGCTTCGAATAATGTATCAGTTATTGCAAGTTTTTCTGTAACTTTGTCAATCCGAATTTATATTAAGCTTTAACATACAACATTATACATGAGAAAAAAACTAATTATTGTTTTGTGGATTCTACTCGTACTGGGCATCGGAACGGTGGCCGGCGCTTTTTGGGCTATAGCAAAAGGGTGGATTGGCTATATGCCTGATTTCAAACAATTGGAAAATCCGGTTAACAAGTATGCTTCACAGGTGTTTTCTGCCGATGGCAAATTGCTGGGCACCTGGTCGTATAGCAGGGCTAACAGAATTTTTGTTGGTTATGACGACCTGTCGCCCTGGCTGGTTAAAGCATTGGTTGCTACTGAAGATGAACGTTTTTACGAGCATTCGGGAATCGACTACCGTGCCTTGGCGCGTGCCATCATAAAACGTGGCATCATGAGACAGACGAATGCAGGAGGAGGAAGTACCATTACCCAACAGCTCGCAAAACAACTCTATTCCGAAACGGCGCAAAGTATTATGGAAAGAGCCATGCAGAAACCTATCGAGTGGGTGATTGCCGTTGAGCTGGAACGTTATTATACCAAAGAGGAAATCATCACCATGTATCTCAACTATTTTGATTTCCTGCATAATGCCGTGGGTATTAAAACGGCTACCAAAACGTATTTTGGAAAGGATCCAAAGGATTTGACGATTACCGAAGCTGCTACGCTAATCGGAATGTGTAAGAATCCTTCGTACTTCAACCCTGTGCGCTACACGGAAAGATGCCGCGAAAGACGTAATGTGGTACTCGACCAGATGCTTAAGGCTGGATATATCTCTGAAAATGAAGCGGCCACAGAAAAAGAAAAACCTCTGAAACTGAACTTTAAAAGAGTGGACCATAAAGAGGGATCTGCAACTTATCTGCGCGAAAGACTCAGGGGCATGCTCATGGCCAAGAAACCTGAAAGAAGCAATTATGCCGACTGGCAAAAACAATTGTATTATGAGGATTCTTTGGCATGGGAAACCGATCCTCTGTATGGATGGTGCAACAAAAACAGAAAACCTGACGGCTCGAACTATAATATTTATACTGACGGCCTGAAAATATATACTACGCTTGATTCGCGCATGCAAAAGTATGCCGAAGAAGCGGTGTACGAACATGTGGCCCTTTATCTGCAACCGCAGTTTGACAAGGAAATGAAACGACGTAAGCGGAAACCTTATACGGATGCCCTGACTCAAGCGGAAGTGGATCAGATTATGAATCGTGCCAAAACGCAAAGCGAACGTTACATCACCATGAAAAATGATGGATGCTCCAAGGCTGATATTGACAAAGCCTTTGATACTCCTACTGAAATGACGGTCTTTACCTATCATGGTGAGGTGGATACGGTTATGACTCCCATGGATTCTATCCGTTATTATAAGTGTTTCCTCAGAAGCGGATTTATGGCTATGAGCCCGAAAACAGGTGAACTGAAAGCGTATGTGGGAGGAATGGATTACAGATTCTTCCAATATGACATGGCAGGAGTGGGAAGACGTCAGGTGGGTTCGACCATCAAACCTTTTTTGTATACGCTGGCAATGGAAAACGGTATGTCGCCCTGTGACGAGGTGATGAATGTACAGCAGACTTATACCGTGGCGGGAAAACAATGGACTCCGCGCAATGCAAGCAAAAAGCGTTATGGCGAAATGGTGACCCTGAAATGGGGACTCGCACAGTCTAATAACTGGATTTCTGCTTATTTGATGAGCAAACTGAGTCCTGAGGCTTTGGTCAGACTGATTCATGAGTTCGGTGTCCTGAACCAGGATATTCACCCATCCATGGCCTTGTGTTTGGGACCATGTGATATTTCTCTCTCTGAAATGGTGAGTGCTTATACGACTTTCCCGAACAAGGGAATCCGAACTGCTCCTCTGTTGGTTTCGCGCATTGAGGATAACGAAGGTAATGTATTGGCCACATTCCAACCGAGAATGAACGAGGTAATCAGCGAAGAAAGTGCCTATAAGATGCTGGTGCTTATGCAGGGAGTTATCGATGGTGGTACGGGTGGACGCATGCGCTTCCGTTATAACCTTAAAACTCCGATGGGAGGAAAAACAGGTACTACTAACAGAAACTCTGACGGATGGTTCGTGGGATTTACCCCCTCACTGGCATTCGGTAGCTGGGTTGGTGGTGAAGACAGAGATATTCACTTCAGTAGCATGACTTATGCACAAGGTGCTTCGTCTGCGCTTCCTATCTGTGCAAACTTCCTGAAAAAGGTTTTTGCTGATAAAAGCTTGGATTACCACGAAACGGATACATTTGATATTCCAAAGGGATTTGATCCTTGTGCTAACATGATGCTCATACCTGACAGTATTCCCGAAGAGTCTGTTGGTTTTGATGAAATATTCGAATAATGTGATGTCTCGGCATTTACACCTTATTTATATAGAGCATATGGAAACGAATGCAAAGTTTCAGGATGAAACGATAGCTCCCATGCATACGGCTGAGCATATCTTGAACCAAACTATGGTGCGCCTGTTTGATTGCGGGCGCGCCGTTCAAGCGCATATAGAACGCAAAAAAAGTAAATTGGATTTTTTGCTGGATGTGCCGCCTACGAACGAACAAATTGATAGAATAAGCAAGATGGTGAACGATGTGATTGAAGCTGACATGCCAGTTAAGGCACAAATAACCTCTATAGACAATCTACCACAATCGGTTTCACTAGACCGACTGCCAGACAGAAATGTAAAAGAAGTACGCCTGGTGTTTGTTGGTGATTATGATGTGTGCCCGTGTATTGGCATTCATGTAGCGACAACGTCAGCACTAGGGTTCTTCAGAATTACCAGTACGTCATATTCTGACGGTAGGTTTCGAATCGTGTTTAAATTAGACCTTCCTTCTTAGTAAGGTTCTCTTATTGGTTTGTATAATTAAAAAAAACGTATCAGAAATGCTGGGTAAGCGTTTTTGATACGTTTTTTGTTATTGCTGTTTTAATCAGGTTACCAGGTATCAGAAGACACCCAGCTGATCTAGAAATATCATGAATATTCCCAATGGAGCTACATATTTCAATACAAATAGAAAAATATGGAATCCAAAGAACCGGAGCGACCCGTTGTTGGTGAGCTCTTCCCATAAAATCTTACGGTCGAGATACCATCCAGTAAAGATTACGATAAACAATCCGCCGATGGGAAGCATCCATTTAGCTGTAAGGTAATCGAAGAAATCAAAAAGTGTCATGCCTGCAATAGTATAGGATGACCCTACACCTAATGATAAAGAGCAAAGGGTTCCTAATACTAAACAGATGGCTGTTACCATATAAGTAGCCTTTTTGCGAGACATATGATGCGATTCATGAAAGTAAGCTGTAATCAACTCGTGCATCGAGATGGTAGAAGTTAACGAAGCTAATACCAATAGGAAATAAAATAGGAAAGGCAGGACATAAGCCAAAACCGGATAGTCTGAAAATATGATATGGAAGATGTTCGGCAAGGCTACAAATACCAAGCTCGGACCTTCGGAAGGTTCCATTCCGGCAACGGAATAAACTGCGGGAAATATGATGATACCCGAAATGATGGCAACAAAAGTATCTATCAAGGCAACACTGCCTGCTGTACGTGCGAGGTTGACCTCTTTGCGGAAGTATGAGGCATATGTACACAGACAGCCGATTCCAATACTCAAAGAGAAAAATGCCTGGCCCATGGCAGATAGAACTACGGATGAATTAATCTTGCTGAAGTCCGGACGGAACAAGAAATTTAGTCCTTCGGCTGCTCCTTCTGTTGTCATGGCAAATCCAGCTAAAAGAAGCAACAACAAGAATAGGGTAGGCATCATTATTTTAGAAAAACGCTCAATGCCTTTTTCTATACCGCGTGCCACTACATAATGTGTTAGCAAAATAAAAAACACAAGGCACAGTGTCGGCATCAGCGGATCGGAAACAAAGGAATTAAAATAGCTGCTATACACATTGCTTCCGTCTGTAGAAACCATCTGGTTGAAACGGTTTAATCCTGCTTGTACAGCATAGTTTAACGTCCAGCCGGCCACAACAGAATAAAAGCTGAAAATCATAATCCCAGCCAGCAGTCCAATACGACCAACCCAATGCCATTGATGGTGCTTGGGAGCCAATATTTCAAATGCAGCAGAAGCATCTGCATGGGTGCGACGACCAATCAAAAACTCGGAGATCATAACCGGAAGTCCGAGCAGTAATATACAGCAAATATAGAGCAAGATAAAGGCTGCACCTCCATTTTCTCCAGTCTCTGTGGGAAATCTCCATATGTTTCCCAATCCGACTGCCGATCCTGCCGAGGCTAGGATAACTCCAATCTTACTGGCAAACTTTCCTCTGTTGTTTTTTTCGTTCATTGTCATTTGTTGTTTTTTTGTGTAAGTATGAATATAAATTTCCAGTGTTAGCTTCTAACTCAGACTGCAAAATTAAGATAAAAAATAGAATAAAAGTATATTCTTGGTAGGTTTTGAGTATTTTAAATGAGTACAATGAACTAAAAAAGTTATTTTTGCTGTCTCAATCTAATTTGAATAATATGTGTAACAAATCAATATATCAAAGGGTAGTGATTGTGGGGGCTTCATCGGGTATTGGACTGGAAGTGGCCCGTTTGTTTGTTAATGCCGGTTGTATGGTTGGCTTGGCTGCTCGCAGAACTGCACCTTTGCTCGAACTAAAAAAAATAGCACCGGAAAGAATTTTTGTGAAATATCTAGATGTGACAGCTCCGGCAGCTCTTGCTGCTGCTACAGAATTGGTGAACCAAATGGGTGGAATGGATTTATATGTACACGTGGCAGGTATCGGAAAACAAAACCGAACTTTACGGCCTGACATTGAAATGGATACTTTTTGTACCAATGTTACCGGTTTCGGACAGATGATAGGATGGGCTTACCGCTATTTTACACTTGTCAAAAAAGGACATATTGCTGCAGTCAGTTCCATTGCCGGAACCAAAGGTTTGGGAGTAGCGCCTGCTTATTCGGCTACAAAGCGTTTTCAAAATACTTATTTGCAAGCATTGGCACAGCAAGCACAAATGGAAAAATTGCCGATTGTTTTTACAGACATACGTCCTGGTTTTGTAGATACGGCGCTCCTGTCGGGAGGACAAAAGTATCCGATGATGATGAAGCCCGAAAAGGTGGCACAAAGTATTGTCAGAGCAATTTCTCAGAAAAAACGTGTTAAAGTCATTGATTGGCGGTATGCCATCCTTACTTTCTTTTGGCGTTGCATTCCCGATTTTATATGGGAGCGTCTTGTTATTCGTACCAAGAGTAAATAATTGAGCCCTATGTTTTGTTATTTTAGGACACTGTCTACTATACCTTATTATATATAAATATTAAAAGTAATTTCAGGCCGTACTTATGTTCCAATATTTCACTATCTTTGTATAAGACAGGAGGCGGCTCGGCAATAAAATACTTCGAAAACCTTGTTTTCAGTATTTCTATTGCGCTCGCTTTTTGATTTTCTTGTATAAATTACAAAAGGAAGTGGATATTGGTTTATCTGTGCTTGAAAACTATGTTACTGGCGTAGGACATACACTTTATCTTTGTTTTTATATCGGATAAGGTCCGTAGATTAAAGGACAGAGAAAATAATCAGATGCAAATAATAAAAGAAAGAATATGATTCTACTGGATCACATAAGTCTTAGCTTTAAGAATCAACAAATACTGACGGATTTATCTGCGCATGTAAATCAAAATGAAATGGTTGGTATATCCGGTCGGTCTGGTTGTGGAAAAAGTACTCTACTAAAGGCTTTGCTTGGTTTTGTACCTTTAGATTCGGGACGGATTGTTATAGATAATATGATTCTGGAACCCGCTTCGGTAAGGATGATACGGCAAAAGACAGCTTATCTGCCACAAGATTTGAACTTTCCGGTAGATACAGTGCGTGAAATGGTGCAAATACTATTCCAGCTTCAAAACAACCGTTCTGTGACTTACTCGAAAGACAAGATGTTTTTCTTTTGGGATATGTTGGGATTGGAGCAAAAACTTTACGAACGAAAAATGCATAAACTGTCTGGAGGACAAAGACAGCGCATTCTTTTATCGGTAATGGCTATGCTGCAAAAGCCAATTTGCCTTATCGATGAACCTACTTCGGCATTAGATGCAGAAGCATCAAAAAAAGTGGGCAGTCTGTTGGGCTTTCTGAAACACCAAGGTGGTACAATGATTGTAGTGTCACATGACAAATTACTTCTGTCGCAATGTGACAGAATCATTAATTTATAAGATTAAGATGCAAACAGTAAACATAGGATGGGAGGGCATGGTCATAGGAATGCTGTTGATGCTGATTCCCTTTGGATATCTTTGGATTATTAAAAGCAGATTGTTTAAGCCGATACTTTGGGCTACAGGAAGAATGTGTTTGCAGTTGTTGCTCATGGCCGTTTATTTTCGTTATCTGTTTGAATGGAACAACCTATGGATAAATTTGCTGTGGGGTATGGCGATGGTATGGGTTGCAACTTCTACTTTTATCAGCAGAACAGGACTCAGAAAGAAAGTGATTCTCTTACCTGTACTAACAGCTTTTGCCGTATCGGCATTTGCAATCGGCTTTTATTTCTTGGTTTTT
>Trix_p2__coassemble_1667_pt1 | contig 17663 bp, 15 predicted proteins | sample Trix_p2__metabat2_low_PE_022 | metagenome-assembled genome bin Trix_p2 | reverse complement strand
TAATAGTTTAAACCTCTAACCATATTTTCAGAATTACTTATTTAATTAATTGAGGAACTACCTTTTTCAACTCATCCAGTCTTTTAAGTAGTTGTTTACTACGAAGAATCTCATCATTGGAGATTCGACTATCAGTTTGAGTTGTTTTCATCGAAGCAAGGTATTTATTCAAGTCATCATAATCATTTAGAATTTTTGCAACCTTATAGAACTCTGGAATATTTTCAAATAAATCATTAAGTCTGAGTAATCGATATTCCTTATCTTTTGCACTTGCAAAGCCCACTTCCCATGGCACCCAATTCGATTCAAGTGTTATCTTTTACAAGACAATAATCATATGAGTGGACTTTTCCAGTCCTTTTTTGGTGGTGTTAACAACCTCATCCGGAGACTTATGCTTTTTTGCAAGAATCGGATCATTTTCGTCAAAATAGACGTTAATATCTATTCATCACACTCTCTGCCAGCAGATACACTCGTGTCCCGAGTGTTTGTGGCCAGCGGTCTGCAGGATTCTTGTCTAACGCTTCTGCTCTCGCTATCGCTACATCTACGTGCTCTATTAGCATTTTGGCATCGTAAGACGACTCGTGATAGGACCCCATCTCTTGACGTAATCGTACCTTCAGATATGGATCAGCATTTTTCGACTTTCGGCGATTATCCATCCATAATTGTTCTTCTTCCGATGTCAGCAAAGTAGCATCCACCAGATGTAACAACAACCAAAGTTCGATGCAAGGATTACTCAGGGCAACGTGCATGAAGTTATTTTGAGCACATTCTGTAGCCACACGCGACAGCATCGCCTCAGTCCAACGATCTCTATCCACCACCAACCAAAGCTCATCATCAGACTCCAGTTCATAATGCCCTTTATAGTCGTTAAGTTGTTTCAACACATGTTCTGGACTGGAGCTGTTCTGTTCGTCCTCACTCCTTTCTAATATATGCACGTGCACGCGAGGGTTGGTATATTCCTTTGCTAACGCTTTAAAATATATCCGCTCGGTGTCTTTGCCCTCAGAGGCTATGACTATCAGGCGGGCGTCTCGAAATGCTTCGCGACGTTCACGAATCAAGCTATTCCTACTTCGCATCGTCCCAATGAATATTATTCAGTTCGCCAAAGAACGGAATCGCTCCATAGCGACCATTCAGATAACCTTTCTGCACATTTTCCCTCGGCTTATACTCGCAGAGTGAAGACAGATGGCTTTCTCCTTTCTTGTCTTTTTCTACAAACCAGACTTCATCCTGACGGATAGGGGCTGTAGAAAGTAGATTTGATTCGTGTGTCGTGCATATTAACTGCATTTGCGAATCGCTTCTAAGCAAGCTATTATACATCTCTAATAATTTCAATGTCAGCATTGGATGCAGGCTCCTGTCAACCTCGTCAATCACATAGACAGCATCATTAGCACGCATATCGATAAGCATTGGAATGAAATCGAACAAGCGCGACGTTCCATCAGACTCTTCGAACATTTCGAAAATATAATCTGAATTACTGCCATCCTTCTTGTGTATGGTTTTCAGCTCATACCACTTCAGATTCTTAGATTTTTCTTTTTCTGCAAAGATGAAGCGGTTCTCATTGTGAATCACTACACCAGTTTCGGAGCCTTTGCCTTCAAGACTTTCCTCAATCTTTTGTCTGATTTCGTCGGGAATGCCCAATTCTTCAGGTTTAGATTCTACGCGACGAAGGTCTGAGATTCCAGTTCCAAAATAATTTAGCAGTTCGCGCATCACAGTTCTGAACTGGGTGTCGTTCACAACTCGGAATGGAAAATCCGTTCTATGTGTATTGGGGAAGATGATATTCAGATTCTCAAACCATTTACGAGCAGACTTAATCGCATCTATCCCCTTTCCGTTACGCTTGATATACTCACTTAAGAAAGTACCCTTGGTAGGTGTGCCGTCAATCAGGAACTTCAAGAATTGTCCATCCTCATCTTTTAGGAACTGAGGTGCAATAGTATTATCCCAACTGTCACCATTACGTTTACGCTCAAAAATCATGGTGTCATTGCGGCTGCCAGTCTTATATAGCCATTCCTCAAGCAAACCGCCTTTAGAAAAAGCTATTCCGTAAGCAAAGAACTGGTTGTCTGCCTTAAACTCCAATTCGATACTCGAACGCTCTTGGGGTTCATCCGTCATCTTGAAGTAATTATATTTGAGGTTGCTCCAACCACTCAAAGCAAACTCCTTGATAATAGCCAAACATTTTATGATGTTTGACTTCCCGGAAGCATTGGCACCATAAATCAATCCCATACGGAGCACGGATATATCATCCCGTTTCTCCGCACGTGACACTTGCAACGGCAATTGGTCGCTCTTGCTGGCTGTGAACAAGATACGTGTTTCCTCGTTAAACGAGTAAATGTTTTCAAATTTGGCTGACAACAACATAATGACGTCTGATATTTCGTAAATTTTTGTTGCAAAGATAACAAATTATTTCAGAACTCTGACAGTCGTCTGCGTTAAACATGTATAAACACGACAAAAGTTACGTTATCTACTGTCATTTTGTCGGATGTTAGCGCAACTTTGCTATAAATTCGACTATGGATTAATATTTGCATGGGTAATATAAAGCGCTATGACATGTTTGTCAAAACTGGGCGCAGAAAGGAGGTGTAACAGATGGGCAAGAACCAACATGTTGTTCCTGCTGGAGACAAGTGGGGCATTAAGGGCGAAGGCAATTCAAGACTGACTTCAACATTTGATAGGCAGTCCGATGCAATTGCTGCCGCTAGTCAAATTTCCAAGAACCAGCATTCCGAACTATTTATTCACGATCGTAATGGACAGATTCGAGAAAGAGACTCTCATGGTAAGGATCCATTTCCTCCAAGAGGATAAGTCTCTCTGCATTCTCTCCGTTTAGAGAAGAGCCCTAATACCACAGGGGCAGGTTGTGGTAGAGTAAAGATGTGCCATGGCGAAATTCGCTGTGGCTTTTTCTTTTTAGCCGAATCAGATATAACGATTTTTGCCATCTACAATTGGCATTTTTTGTTTCCAACCCTATTTAATAAAGTTAAAAACGTTAAATTTCCCTATTTCCGAATCTTCATAGAATCCACGCAATCACCTTTCTACCGTTTAAGGTGCAAGTGGTTGATATAAAATGATTTACAAACACACTCAGTGTATTTTAAGGATCTAAAGAACAGCTGATTGATTTCAAGCCCATTGATTGTGCAAGGTTGACCACCTTGCGCAATCAATGGCGATAATAGGATACGATAAAGAAAACTCAAGGAAACTCTTTCCTGACCAAACGCAATAAGTTGTATGATATTATAGGTAGGTTGAAGATAATGTTAAATCAGATTTGGTTTACCTCTGCTACTAATTATGTTCTGTTCTCGTGTAAATTATAAAGAGAATGCCTCGTTTCCAATTCCAATAGCTTTAACTTAATGTCCAGTCCACCTCCATATCCAGTCAAAGTCCGGTTACTTCCGATGACACGATGGCAAGGGATGACAACCGACAGTGCATTTGCATTGTTTGCATTGGCCACTGCTCTTACGGCTTTCGGCTTACCGATGATTCTTGCCAATGCGGCATACGAAACGGTTTCTCCATAAGGGATGCTGAGAAGTGCTTTCCAAACTGTCTTTTGAAAGTCAGTACCTACCAGGGCCAGGTGCAAATCAAAGTTTTGCCGCTTTCCCGAGAAATATTCTTCCAATTGAGATTGAGCAGCTTCAATTACGCCGGATGTTCCTTCCCGGTAAGTGGCAGACAGAATCTGTTCTAATCTTTTTTTTATTTTTTGACTATGTGTATCAGTCTGCCAGTCACACAACACGAGCGAATCTTGAACAGAACCAAGCAAAATGCAACCAATCGGTGAGACATATTGTTTTACTGTAATCGTATTCCTATAATCCATCTGTTACTCTTTCATACAAATATTTATTCAATCAGACCGGGTTGTTCTTTATACTCCTCTTACAAAGTTGCAAATTCAGTTTAGGCATATCCGGCCATAATCCTCCACTCTCCAGAAATCATGTTTGATAATATGTGAAATAGCAAAGTTCATAATATCAACCTTAGATTTAAAAACAATTATACCACAAAGTTAGTGTTTTTACTATAATCATAGCATTATCTAAAATGAATTTCTTAATAACGAATAAACAGAATTTCTTCTTGGTTGTGGCACACAGGGTAATGCCTTCGAACATCCACAAAAGCAAACTTTTTATTGTTGGGCGCGAAATTTTATTATTCAATGCAGATAGACTGCATAGTTTGATGCTATTTTTGCAATCGAAAATCAGTTTGCATTCCTAAACTATTTTAATAATTCTATACTTGAAGGCCACAACTTCCGTGCGATAAAAAGGCAACTTCAGAAACCTGTCTTAAAGTGTAGTTTTCATACTCAGAAAAATACAAGAGCATAGAATAATTAGTCATATTTTTATTAAATTTGCCATAAACAATACAAAATACAGAAAATCTATAATAATAAAGAATCCGAAAAAAACAAGAAGAAGTCCATCCTATCTATTTCGAATTAGATAATCCAAGAGAGATTCGGATGCTTCTCTTTTGGATTATGATGTGCGTTTAATTTCAAAAATAAATTGATATGAAAAAAGTAGCTTTTGTGTTATTAGCGTTCTTCGCCAATGTTCTGTTTGTGCATGCACAAACATACCAAGTAAACCTATCAGCAACACTGACAAAAGACTATGAAATGTTCAAGAAAGGTGAAAAAATCAAGATTGAGGCCCTTGAACATGAAGTGAAAGAAGATAATGGAAACTTGGTTGATCTGTTCCATATTTCCATAAACGGACAAAAATGTCCAATCAAGAATAATATCCAAGACAGAATGAATTTTGAGTACAAAACCGTGCAAGACCTGTGGGATGCACAAGTTATCTCCAATGTACTTAAGACAATTACAAAAAAGGGACCACAAAACCAGATGCGCAATGAAATGGAAAACGATGCACTGGAGTACATTTCCAAAGTGAAAGGCTACAACATGGAGCTGCAGGACCCCTTCTTAGAGAACTATATCTATAGCCTGTTAGCAAAGATTGCTCCTGTGGATGTCATCGATGGACGACCAGGAAATGTAAATATCCTTTTGGTGAACGACCCGGAAACGAATGCCGCCATGTATCCGAATGGTACCTTAATCATAAATTCGGGACTTCTGTCATGCCTAAACACAGAGGATGAACTAGTTGCAATTTTAGCTCACGAGGTTGCCCATTTTATCCTTGACCACAGTGTACAAAACGTAAACAAGATACTTCTTCGCAAGAAAAGAGCCGAGTTCTGGAGCGCTGTGGCAACAGGAGTTGCCGCAGCAGCAGAAGGAGTGGCTGCTTCCCGTAATCGCTATTACACACCTGGAGCTGTAACATTAGGTGTTGCCGCCCTATCCTCTGCCATAGCATCCGAAGTCATTGAACATTTAGGAATGAAATATAATCATGAGCAAGAATATGAAGCAGACGAAATGGCTGTCGAAGTATTGAAGATTCTCCGGTATGACCCAAATGCCCTAGCCACAGCTTTACATAAGTTGCAGGTCGTACAGGTGAAGGATCGAGTGCATAGCATGTATTTCCAATCATACACACATCCGGCTTTGATAGAACGCATTCAAAAAGCAGGCGTGCCACAAGACAAACATGACGTAAATTTTGAAAGAATGATTTCGTTTGCAGTAACGAGTACTGCACGGATGAAATTTGAAGACAGAAGATTCAGACAGGTATTACCTTTGGTTTCACAAAACATCCAAAACCGTGTAGGTTCTTCAGAAGACTACATATTAAAGGCCAACTGTATGATGTCGCTATACAACACCGCAGAGTCCAATGCAGAGATTTTGCAATTAGTGGCCGATGCCAAGAAATTGGAACCTTCCAACATTAACATTTACAAGACAGAGATACTGGCCTATCTAAGAACAAAAGAATATCAGAAAGCTGTCGCTTTAATAGAGGAATACATGGCTAAACTGAAGCAAATGCGCGCATCACTTCAAGAAATCGAGGATGATAAAACTTGGGACAATTCCAACCAATTTATTTTGGAAGAAATTGCCTGGTCGGAAAAGATGAAAGTCAAGGTACAAAATCTTTAATCCCAAAGACATCACTCAATCAAAAAATAAAGAATGGCAACGACACTGCCATTCTTTATTTTGAATAAGACAACAATTACATCTCTTCTACGCTGGCTTGCGCCCCCGCAAGTCTTGCTATCGGCACTCTAAATGGAGAGCATGATGCGTAGTCCATACCTACCTTGTGACAGAACTTCACAGACTGAGGTTCACCTCCGTGTTCACCGCAGATACCTGTGCGCATGCCTGGACGAACAGCATGTCCTTTCTCAACCGCCATCTTGATTAGCTGTCCCACTCCATTCTCGTCCAATACTTGGAATGGATCCACTTTCAAAATCTTCTTATCCAAATAAGTTGGCAAGAAGCTGGCGATGTCATCACGCGAGTAACCAAATGTCATCTGAGTCAGGTCATTGGTACCAAAAGAGAAGTACTCTGCTTCCGAAGCAATCTTGTCAGCAGTAAGAGCGGCACGAGGTATTTCAATCATGGTACCGATTTCAAATTCAATACGGACACCTTCTTCGGCAAACACTTCTTCGGCTGTTGTCAGAATGACTTCCTTCTGCTGCTTGAATTCATACAGGATACCGATGAGCGGAACCATAATTTCCGGCATTGGGTTCTTTCCTTCTTTCTTCAGCTCACAAGCAGCCGTCAGGATAGCACGAGTCTGCATGGCTGTAATCTCGGGGAATGTAATACCCAGTCGGCAGCCGCGGTGTCCCAACATCGGATTGTGCTCGCAAAGGCTTTCTACTCTTCGCTGTATTTCGGCTACACTGATTCCCATTTCCTTGGCCATAATTTCCTGTCCCTTCAAGTCATGCGGAACGAACTCATGCAAAGGAGGATCAAGCAAGCGGATATTTACAGGGCAACCATCCATTGCTTCGAGAATGCCTTTAAAGTCAGCTTTTTGATAAGGGAGCAACTTAGCCAAAGCTCTCTCGCGTCCTTCAACGGTATCACTCAGAATCATCTCGCGCATGGCAACAATTTTCTGTCCGTCAAAGAACATATGCTCTGTACGGGTCAGACCGATACCCTTAGCACCAAAACTACGGGCAATCTGTGCATCATGCGGTGTATCTGCGTTTGTACGCACCTGCAAACGAGTATATTTGTCGCACAGATCCATCAAAGCCTTGAAGTCTCCGCTCAGTTCTGCAGCCTTGGTAGGAACTTCGCCTGCATAGACCTCACCGGTCGAGCCATTCAGAGAAATATAATCTCCTTCCTTAAATACATGACCTTCTATCTCTAATGTCTTTGCTTTATAGTCAATAATCAAGGCACCTGCACCCGAAACACAACATTTACCCATTCCACGCGCCACGACAGCTGCATGTGAGGTCATACCACCACGTGCGGTCAGAATACCTTCTGCTGCCGACATTCCGGCCAAATCCTCAGGCGAAGTTTCGATACGGACCATGATTACTCGACGACCGTCGTCATGCCATTGTGCTGCATCATCAGCAAAGAACACCAACTGACCGCTTGCAGCTCCCGGCGAAGCAGGCAAACCGCGTGTCAACACTTTGGCTTGCTTCAAGGCATCCTTGTCAAATACCGGATGCAACAGCTCGTCCAACTTATTGGGTTCGCAGCGCAACAAAGCAGTTTTCTCGTCAATCATACCTTCGCGTACCAAATCCATGGCAATTTTAACCATGGCCGTACCGGTACGCTTTCCGTTACGAGTTTGCAAGAACCACAATTTGCCGTCTTGCACCGTAAATTCCATATCCTGCATATCCCGGTAATGATTCTCCAGTTTATTCTGAAGTTCATCCAGTTCCTTATAAATTGCCGGCATAGACTCCTCCATGGAAGGATATTTTGCCACACGTTCTTCTTCAGAAATGCCTTGCAATGCAGCCCAACGCTGAGAGCCAACCTTTGTAATCTGCTGGGGTGTACGGATACCGGCAACCACATCTTCTCCCTGTGCATTTACCAGCCACTCACCGTTAAACAGATTTTCGCCGGTAGCCGCATCGCGACTGAAGCAAACACCTGTTGCAGAAGTGTCTCCGAGGTTGCCAAACACCATGGCTTGAACATTCACTGCTGTACCCCACTCTGCCGGGATTCCTTCCATTTTACGATAAAGAATAGCACGTTCGTTCATCCAGGAATCAAATACGGCACAGATAGCACCCCAAAGTTGTTCCATCGGGTCTGTCGGGAAATCTTGTCCGGTGCGTTCCTTAATACTTTGCTTAAACAATTGCACCAGTTCTTTCAGTTCGTCCAGGTTCAAGTCCTTGTCCAGCACCACGCCGCGTTTCTTTTTCACTTCTTCAATGATAGCCTCAAACGGATCAATATCATCTTTGTTGACTGGTTTCATGCCCAAAACCACATCACCATACATCTGTACAAAGCGGCGATAAGAATCATAGGCAAACTTCGGATTACCGCTCTTCAGAGCCAATCCCTCAACCACTTCGTCATTCAATCCCAGGTTCAAGATTGTATCCATCATTCCGGGCATAGAAGCACGCGCTCCGGAGCGAACAGAGACAAGCAGTGGATTTTTGGCATCGCCGAAGGTGCAGTTCATCAAACCTTCAATATGTTTTACAGATTGTTCTACATCAGCTTTCAACAGCTCAACAACCTTCTCCTTTCCTACTTCATAATATTCATTGCATACATCTGTAGTGATGGTAAAACCCGGAGGGACCGGCACACCAATCAGATTCATTTCAGCCAGGTTGGCACCTTTACCACCCAGAAGGTTTCTCATGTCAGCCTTACCTTCTGCTTTTCCATTTCCAAATGTATAAACTCTTTTCTCACTCATGTTTCATGATGTTTTAATGTGTTAACTAATTTTCGGTTGACGCAAACTTAAAGAAAAAATATAATAAAAGGAAAGAAAAAAAGCCTTTTTTTTCCACCTTTTTGGGTAAAAAAGCAAATCCTGTTGCGAGCACAACAATCAAAATGCAAGCAACGATTTAGAAACTCCTTGTTTTTATAAGCGAATCCATTAAAAAGTCTCTTCGAAGAAGCATTTCCTTGATTTTCCGAACAAATTGACATCATTTGAAAATCGGCAAAAAATAGATGGAGAAGCATGCCAATCAAAAGAAAAAGCCCTGCCCAAACACGAAATGTAGTTTTGACAGAGCTTCAGTTCCTATAAAAACAAGACTTCAAGACAGTCTTTCCATGTTCTTCGCCAGAACAAGACCTAACATAAAGTCTCCTTGCATTCACTTAAAATCAGTCAAAGAGATTCAGGCGTTTTGCCTTAGCCTCTTCAAGCGTAGTTATCTTTGGTTTACTCTCTGCAGCGCGGCTGCGCAAGAAAGCTTGTTCCTCTTTCAATTCAGCAATGGCAGCGTCTCGAGTTGCCGTATTCAAGAAGCGATGGGCAATCATTGTATTTTGGGACGCATCTTTCACCCAGATTACCGGTCCGTCATATTCTGGAGCAATGCGCAAGGCCGTATGCAACCTGCTGGTTGTAGCTCCACCAATAAACACCGGCTTGCTAATACCAGCCTTTTTCAACTCACGTACCACCGTAACCATCTCATCCAGACTCGGTGTAATCAGTCCGCTCAATCCGATGATATCCGGGCCTCCCTTCAGAGCACGTTCCACAATCAGTTCCGGAGGCGTCATCACACCCAAGTCTTCTATTTCGAAGCCGTTGCATGCCATCACCACACCTACGATATTCTTTCCTATATCATGTACATCCCCTTTTACCGTAGCCATCAAGACTTTGCCGGCAGAACTGCCCTCCACTTTTTCAGCTTCAATCAATGGTTGCAAGATGCCCACTGCTTTTTTCATGGTGCGTGCCGTCTTCACAACCTGTGGTAAGAACATTTTCCCTGCTCCGAACAAGTCACCCACCACATTCATTCCTGCCATCAGTGGTCCTTCAATGATATCCACGGCATGATTATAACGAGTGCAAGCCTCATCCAAATCCTCCTGCAGATAATCTCCTATACCTTTAATGAGCGCGTGCTGCAGTCTTTCTTCTACCGAGGTTTCGCGCCATGCATCTTTTTTCTGGTTCTCATGAGCCGGGTCACTGGCATGTTCTGCCTTCATTTTTTCGGCAATTTCGAGCATTCTTTCCGAAGCATCAGGCCGGCGGTCGAGCACCAAGTCCTCTATGGCCTCCAGCACATCTTGGGGAATATCGCTATACATCACAGAGGTTGCCGGATTCACGATGCCCATATCCATACCTTTTCGGGTAGCATGATACAGAAATACAGCATGAATCGCCTCGCGAATGTAATTGTTGCCGCGGAAAGAAAACGAGAGATTGCTCACCCCTCCGCTGATATGCGCACCCGGCAAGTTCTTGCGAATCCATCCGGTAGCTTCGATAAAGTCCACGGCATAATGATTATGTTCCTCCATACCCGTAGCAATAGCCAGCACATTCGGGTCGAAGATAATGTCATGCGGATTAAATCCTACCGACTCAGTCAACAGACGATACGCTCTTTCGCACACCTCAATTTTTCGGGCAAAAGTATCAGCCTGTCCTTTTTCGTCAAAAGCCATCACCACCACGGCAGCTCCAAAGCGCTGTATGCGGCGTGCATGTTCCAAGAATACTTCCTCACCTTCTTTCAGCGAAATGGAGTTCACGATACATTTCCCTTGCAAACACTTCAGGCCAGCCTCGATTACCTCCCATTTCGAAGAGTCTATCATCACCGGGATGCGTGATATTTCCGGTTCGGATGCCAAAAGATTCAGGAAAGTAACCATTTCCTGACGCGTATCCAACAGACCATCATCCATATTCACATCCAGCACCAACGCTCCGTCTTCCACTTGTTTTCGGGCGATTCCCAGCGCCTCTTCATACTTCTTTTCGTTAATCAGACGCAGAAATTTGCGCGAACCTGCCACATTACAGCGTTCTCCCACATTCACGAAATTAATTTCCGGCTTCACCTCCAACAATTCAAGTCCGCTCACCCACATACATTCAGGAGCTTTAACTGGCTTATGTGGAACCGCATTTTGCGCCATATCGGCGAAATGCGCTATAAATTCGGGCGAAGTACCGCAACATCCTCCAATAATATTTACCAATCCCTCATCGATAAAGTCTTTCATTTCTTCGGCCATTATCTCCGGAGTCTGGTCATAACCTCCGAGGCTATTGGGCAATCCTGCATTTGGATACACAGATATATAATAAGGTGCACGGGCGGCAAGAGTCCGCAATGCGGGTTTCATGTCACGGGCACCGAACGAACAGTTCAGACCAACAGAAAATAAAGGAGCATGCTGCACCGAAGCCAAGAAAGCCTCCAAGGTCTGCCCCGAAAGCGTACGTCCGGTACGGTCGGTAACAGTCACTGAGAGCATTATCGGCACTCTGCGCCCCACAGTTTTCATTGCCTCCTCTGCTGCATAGAGTGCAGCTTTGGCATTCAATGTATCAAAGATTGTTTCCATGAGCAGCAAGTCCACTCCCCCTTCAAGCAATGCCTCCATCTGTTCCTGATAAGCGTGAGCCAGTTCATCGAACGTCAGTGCTCGAAATCCGGGGTTATTCACATCCGGACTCATAGAGCAAGTTTTGTTTGTAGGGCCAACCGATCCAGCCACCCATCTCGGTTTGTCTGGGGTTAATGCAGAAAACTTATCAGCTGCTTTTCGTGCAATCCGCGCTGCGCAAAGATTTATTTCCCGGCAGTAATCCTCCAAATGATAATCCGCCATGGAAATGCGTTGTGCACTGAAAGTATTTGTTTCGATGATATCGGCACCCGCCTTTAGATAAGCCTCATGAATTTCCTGAATCAAGTCCGGTCGGGAAATGCAAAGCATATCATTGTTTCCCTTCATCTGACCGGGTTGGTTGCGGAATCTGTCTCCGCGAAAGTCTTCTTCTGTAAGATGGTATCCCTGAATCACAGTACCCAGTGCTCCATCCAGCACAAGAACACGTTCTTTGATAATATCTTGTATGGTCATTAATTTGTCGTTTATAAAACAAGGCAAAAAATCATAGAGAAGCCAGTCGGATCAATAATTTTTCATTTTCCGGTCCATTTCTCTTCTGTCTTCCTTTTCCTTAAGTGTTTGTCTTTTGTCATATTCCTTTTTACCCCGGCACAGATAGATATCCAGTTTAGCCAGTCCCTTTTCGTTTATATATAATAAGGTGGGCACCAGCGTAAATCCGGGAGTTTTCATTTCTTGCTGCAGTTTTCGTATTTCTTTTTTCTGGAGCAGCAATTTTCGGTCTCTTCTTGCTGCATGATTATTGTATGAGCCATAGAAATACTCAGCTACATACATATTCTTCACCCACACTTCTCCGTTGTGGATAAAGCAGAACGTGTCCACCAAGCTCGCTTTTCCGGCACGGATCGATTTAATTTCCGTACCCGTAAGCACGATACCCGCCGTGTACTTGTCCAACAAAAGGTAGTCAAATGAAGCACGTTTGTTTTTAATATTAATCGTCTTTACTTTTACTTTCTTTTCTGCTGCCATAGTTTATTCCTTCACGATAGTTGCAAATAAATCCAAATGCTCGTCCACGTATTGAGCCAGTGTAGCAGTAACCTCCTCTTCCATTTCCACGAAGGCATCATCCAGTTCGTCAAACTCAGGGAAACGTTCAAACAGAGCCATAAACTCCTCGTCCGAGCATTCTTTAGTCAATTCTTCACGATACCGATCATACAATTTACGACCTTTATACACCAGTTTGGAAAAATCATGAGCCCCCATCAGACGCATTGCTTTGGCAAATGGATTCTCAAAGATAAACGGGCCATATCCGTTGTGTATAAGTTGAACAAAGCCGCCGTCCATCATTTCATCACGAAACATCACATAAGCCAGCAACGATATCTGCTCACCATTCAGCAAATGCATATTCTCGCCCGTAATCGCACCGCCGAGCACTTCCAGATAGCGGTTTGTGAATACCGCAATAAACTCATCCATTCCTGCTTGTGCAGCTTCGCACAAATCCGCATCACGTACTGTTATTTCATTTCTTTCCATATCCATTCATTATAAGGTTGCAAGCATCTGCAATCTGTTCACAAAGATAATGCAAAGAAGAATCATAAAAAAGAAGAACACTCATTTTTCAATGACAGAATATGGATATTTACCGAAAAAATAATATATTTGGAGGCACGAAGAGAGTATTTTTAATGTCTCGCCTTTCGAAGCACTCAAAAAGCATTGCCTGCCGCAGTACTTCGGAAGCATGCAGCCGAGGCCATTACGAAACCCCTACCCTAAAACCAAACAGACTCATGAAAACAACAATATGGACCAGCCTGTTGCTGAGCATCTTTACCGGATGCCAACAGACAGCATCCCACACAAAAACTTCCGAACAGCAGCAAGACAGTATTCCCGGCATCACTCTGAAAGCAACCGAAGAAGCCGCCCTGACCATCACTCCGCCTCTGTTGCCCGAAGACATCATCGTTACAAAAGACCTTCTGTATGACAAGTACACCCTCGACGATGTGTATCCTTACAAAGACACCACCCGGAGTTTTAAATGGGAAGCCGTGCGCAAGTCTTTGGCTTTTCTGGAAAACGTACAGCAAAACACCACCCGATGGGTTGTGCTGCAAAACTACAAGAACAGCAACAAATATCCGCCACTGGTCAAGAAGTACCGCTACAACAAAGCGCGGTTAGTATCCGACACGCTCGGTGTTTCCCGATATCAATCCATACCGCTGTATGCTCCGTCCGACACCATCACCCCCGAATTATACGGACCCGACGGCAGTATTGCAGCCTATATTGGCGAGGAAGGCAATTTTGTACGCATCAAACCGCTTCTCATCGACCAGGAATGGCTGGCTCCCAAGCGTTATCTGTACGAGCTCTCCGATTCGATTACCTTCAAGCATGTCATTGTAGTGGACCGCAAAGACCAAAACATTGCCACCCTCGAATCAGTTGAACGTGGAAAATGGCTTATCCGCAGCATGAATCCAGCCACCACCGGCAAGCATAATCCGCCTTATGGCCAAGAAACTCCGCTGGGCATCTTTGTCATCCAGCAAAAAAAGCGCAACATGTATTTCTGGAAAGACGGAACCAAGACGATAGGAGGCTATGCTCCGTATGCCACCCGCTTCACCAACGGAGCGCATATTCACGGCGTACCCGTAAACAAACCTGCCACGAAAGAGATAGAATACAGTTGGTCTCTCGGCACCACACCACGTTCTCACATGTGCGTCCGCAATGCCACATCGCATGCCGAATTCATTTACAAATGGGCCCCTACCTGGAGTACCGTAGTTTTGGTATTAGAATAAGAAAATCCAGCCGTATAACAAATCTTTATAATTTTTAAAACGGCTGACAGTGAACGATATAAGAAAAAGACGTACCTTTGCCGGCGATTTAAAACACCCTATGCAATGATACGTCTTTTTTGTTCTGTTTTATTTTTACTTTTATCAGGAACCGCCTTTTTTTCTTACACACATGCCGGACCAGCCTGCGAAATCACGTTAAAAGCATCCGCTTCCGAAGCGTCATCGTCTTGGAACAGCCTCTACGAAACCATGCATTTAGACTCTATTGTCAGCAGAGAAGCTTTTCATCGTGCGCTTACCGGCTATCAGAAGATTAAAAACCGCAAGAAGGAAGTCCTGACCATCATCGATTTTTCGAAAGCCTCAACAAAAAAGCGTTTGGCAGTCATCGACATGGAGCAAAAGAAAGTGCTCTACACTTCTGTCGTGGCACACGGCCGCAACAGCGGAGGCAACTATGCAACCTCTTTCTCGAACAAGAACGGATCCTATAAAAGTTCGCTCGGGTTTTATCTCACCAACGAAACCTATCAAGGAAGCAACGGCTACTCCTTGCGTTTGGACGGATTGGAAAAAGGAGTAAACGACAATGCCCGACAGCGAGCCATTGTGATGCACGGCGCAGCCTATGCCCATCCATCCACAGCCCGCACCGGACGTTTGGGTAGAAGTTTCGGATGCCCCGCCGTACCTCCTGCTCTCACCAAGCCCATCATCAATGCCATCAAGGGAGGCAGCGTGATGTTTATCTATGCTCCTGAGAAAAACTATCTGGCACAGAGCCGGTTTCTGAAAAATACGGAAAATGCCGTTTCCTTCCCTGCACACAAGCTGTAGGAAACGGTCCCCACAAAATACAATCGCCCCATTTTGCACGACAGTATGCAAAATGGGGCGATTCTTGTCTTTACATCCCACTCATCGGGTAAGAAACGTCACACGGCCTTTTCCATCCTGGTCGCTTACTTACTCTATTGTTGAGCTGATTTCTTCGGATGAGAAACATCATCTTTCAGGCGAGTCAGTGTAAACTCATGGGCCGAAAACCATGTACCGCACCACGGCTTGTCTGTAAATGTCGGCACATTAGATACTCCATAACGCAATTCACCCGGCTTGTCAACAACAATACTGTCAACAACCACACGACTCCATCCATTACCTCTGCCATAGTTACGTTCGTAGATATCATAATAACGAATGCTATCCGACACCGAAAGTCCTCCGGCAGCTATACGCTGCTGCGCATCCATCCAAATACCTCCTTGCTCATCGCCATAAACGGGTATCTCCTGTTTGTAAACAACATCCCCCAGTTGCGCATAAATATAAGCTCCGGCACCATCCGTACGTCCCACAGCTTCCAGGCGATAAATTCCGGGAGTCACCGATTCTTTCTTTTCCAACTGATATTCCATCAGTCCATTCACATTACGGCTATGCAAATAACGCTGTCTGTCATTGTTGTAATAACTTCCCCAATATAGGTAATCATCCGAACAGTTTTTATGCGCTACCACGCTCCATCCATTCTGCTTCAAGTAATTAAACTCCTCTTTGGGCACATAAAACCCATTGATGGAATAATACTCTTGCTTTTTCATTTGATAGTTTTTGCTTACGGCAATGGACGTTGTGGTCGTAAACACACCAAACAACACCAAAGACACCAGCCAAACCACAAACAACACAAAACGAGTTCTCGGTGCCAACACGCGGCCATTTCCCCACAAACGGCCCAGCCAGTGCACGAACATATAAATCGAAACAGACAACATGACCAACAAACTGATTGCAGCAATCCAGAATCCTATAGTAGCCATCAGAGGCAAGTTCTCCAAAGTATGCAGCATTGCCACATCTGCGTTATGGAAAAAAAAGGAGCCGAATCCCGCAATCGTAGCATACAACATCACGCCGATACAGAAAAGCACACAGAACAAAACAAACACCAGCACCAGGGCCAATCCTCCCAGAGTTCCAAAAATGAGCAGTTTGAAAAGCACGACAAACACATCCATCACCGAGGAAAGACAGCCCCGTGCCGTGCTTTGTGACTGCGGCGCACTGGCATAAGCCTCTCCCCTTCCGTTGCCATTCAATATTTCCTCACCCATATTCTCCATGTTGACCGTTTCGCCTCGCATGCGCAACATATCTTCCGGTGTGCGGGCCACAGGAATAATAATCCAAGCCAACAGATAGGCAATCAATCCCCAGCCAGAAGAAAGGATGATCAGAAAAGCCATCAAGATGCGCAGCGCCATGCTGTCGGCACCCCAAAAGCAAGCCAAGCCACCCACAACACCGCCCACTTTGCAGTCATCCGGATTGCGGTAAAGTTTTTTTCGAGCCGTTTTGCGGTGTACACACGCATCATTCTCAGTCTCGTCGTCGTTCAGTTCCAACTCTTCCGGACTTCCGATGCGGCGGATAATATCCTCAACATGCTCTATGGTAATAGCTTCCACCCCTTGCGCCTTCAAATCCGCCATCAGTTCGGCAATACGATGTTCAATATCGTCGGCAATCTCGTCGCCCCCTTCCCTTTTCGAGAAGTAGCGCTTCATATTTTCCTGATAATGGTTCAGCAAGTCATAGGCATCCTCATCCATATTATACAAGGCACCAAATAAATTTATGGTAAAATTCTTTTTCATGGCAATACATCATTAATTGTTTCATTATTCTTTTTTACATGCGACACGGTATAGACCAACTCATACCAAGCCTTGTCCAGTTCGTCCAGAAAACTCCTTCCCTCTGCCGTCAGTTCATAATATTTGCGGGGCGGTCCTTGGGTAGACTCCTTCCACTCATACGTCAGCAAACCGTCCTTTTTCAGTCGGGTGAGCAAAGGATAAAGCGTCCCCTCCACCACAATCAGCTCCGCATTTTTCAGTCGGGCGATGATGTCCGAGGCATAATACGGTTCTTCGCTGAGCAGTAAGAGCACACAATACTCCAGCATCCCCTTTCTCATTTGCGATTTAGCGTTTTCGATATTCATAATTTCTCCGATTTTAAAAGAATTGCTTTGGCCAAACAAATCCGATTCCTGCTGCAAATATAGGCAATGCTTTAGTACTATGCAATACATAGTAGTATATTTTCCCAAGAAAAACTGCAAATAAAATGCCAGGCACCCCCAAATCAGATAAAAATTCTTAACCTTTCACAAAATAAATCACAACATATAACAC
>Trix_p2__coassemble_936_pt1 | contig 69831 bp, 78 predicted proteins | sample Trix_p2__metabat2_low_PE_022 | metagenome-assembled genome bin Trix_p2 | reverse complement strand
GACTGTAAATCTGCTGGCTTACGCCTTCGGTGGTTCGAATCCATCTTTGCCCACCATGTTTAGAACTTTTGTTGATATATTGGTTGTTGGTTCTAAGCTAATTTTGCGGAAATAGCTCAGTTGATAGAGCACTAGCCTTCCAAGCTGGGGGTCGCGGGTTTGAGCCCCGTTTTCCGCTCCACTCAATGCTGTTATAGCTCAGCGGTAGAGCACTTCCTTGGTAAGGAAGAGGTCCCGAGTTCAAGTCTCGGTAACAGCTCTTAGTTTTTTACAAGCAAAAGATTATTCATTAATTTATAAAATAAATAAGTAAAGCTATGGCTAAAGAGAAGTTCGAGCGTACCAAACCGCATGTGAACATTGGTACCATCGGTCACGTAGACCACGGTAAGACTACTTTGACAGCAGCTATCACTACTGTGTTGGCAAAGGCAGGTTTGTCTGAGTTGAAATCTTTCGATCAGATTGATAACGCTCCTGAGGAGAAAGAGCGTGGTATCACTATCAATACTTCACACGTTGAGTATGAAACTGCAAATCGTCACTATGCACACGTTGACTGTCCGGGTCACGCTGACTATGTAAAGAACATGGTTACTGGTGCTGCTCAGATGGACGGTGCTATCATCGTAGTTGCTGCTACTGATGGTCCTATGCCTCAGACTCGTGAGCACATCTTGTTGGCTCGTCAGGTAAACGTACCTCGCTTGGTTGTATTCTTGAACAAGTGTGATATGGTTGAGGACGAAGAGATGTTGGAGTTGGTAGAAATGGAAATGCGTGAGTTGCTCGCTGCATACGATTTCGAGGAAGATACTCCTATCATCCGTGGTTCTGCACTTGGTGCATTGAACGGTGTAGCTCAGTGGGAAGAGAAGGTAATGGAGTTGATGGCTGCTTGTGACAGCTGGATTCAGGAGCCTACTCGTGACGTTGAGAAACCATTCTTGATGCCTGTTGAGGACGTATTCTCTATCACTGGTCGTGGTACAGTTGCTACTGGTCGTATCGAAACTGGTGTTGTTAAGGTAGGTGACGAAGTTCAGATCCTTGGTTTGGGCGAGGACAAGAAGTCAGTTATCACTGGTGTTGAGATGTTCCGTAAGCTGTTGGACGAAGGTGAAGCTGGTGACAACGTAGGTTTGTTGTTGCGTGGTATCGATAAGAAGGAGATCAGACGTGGTATGGTTATCACTCACCCTGGAACTATCACTCCTCATTCTTCATTCAAGGCTTCTATCTATGTATTGAAGAAAGAAGAAGGTGGTCGTCACACTCCATTCGGTAACAACTACCGTCCTCAGTTCTACTTGCGTACTATGGACTGTACAGGTGAAATTCACTTGCCAGAAGGAACTGAGATGGTAATGCCAGGTGACAACGTAGAAATCAAGGTTAACTTGATCTACCCAGTTGCTTTGAACGTAGGTTTGCGTTTCGCTATCCGCGAGGGTGGACGTACAGTAGGTTCAGGTCAGATTACTGAAATCTTGGACTAATTTATTGAATTATATTCAATGAAATATCATAGGTCCCCGCTTTCCCGGGGACCTATTTTACGGGAGTAGCTCAGTTGGTAGAGCACCGGTCTCCAAAACCGGGTGTCGGGAGTTCGAGCCTCTCCTCCCGTGCTAATCTTATCGCATATGTTTAAGAATATAACAAACTATTGTAAGGAATCTTACAATGAACTTGTACATAAAACATCTTGGCCTAGTCCGTCAGAACTTACGAACAGTGCAGTTGTAGTATTATTTGCTTCCCTACTCATTGCATTGGTAGTTTTTGGCATGGACTTCGTTTTCCAAAATGTAATGGAATTTATTTATCCTTAAAAGTAGAGATATGGCCGAAATTGAAATGAAATGGTACGTAATGCGTGCCATTAGTGGAAAGGAAAGCAAAGTCAAAGAATACATTGATGCCGAAATTAAAAAAGGCGACTTTGGCAAGTATGTATCTCAGGTACTTATTCCAACAGAGAAAGTTGTTACGGTTCGTAATGGCAAACGTGTTGTTACGGAGCGTAATCATTTGCCAGGATACGTCTTGGTAGAGGCTGCACTCGTGGGTGAAGTTGCTTTGCTGTTGCGTAATACACCGAACTGTTTAGGATTTTTGGGTGAATCTAACAGTCATCCAACTCCATTGCGTCAGAACGAAGTAAACAGACTCTTAGGTATTGTAGATGAGTTGAAGGAAATTCCAGAGGAAATGCCTGTACCTTACGAAGTAGGGGAGACAGTGAAAGTTGCCGAAGGACCTTTCAGCGGTTTTGCTGCAATTATTGAAGAGGTTAATGTTGAAAAGAAGAAGCTGAAGGTTATGGTGAAGATCTTCGGACGTAAAACTCCGCTAGAGTTAGGTTTTATGCAAGTTGAAAAAGAGTAATGCATTTGTTACGTGCATTGTTCTTTTGTTAAAATAACTATATAAAAAACAAGAAAATGGCTAAAGAAGTTGCTGGATTAATCAAATTACAGATTAAAGGAGGCGCTGCAAATCCATCACCCCCAGTAGGTCCTGCTTTGGGTTCTAAGGGTATCAACATTATGGATTTCTGTAAAGCATTCAACGCCAGAACGCAAGACAAGGCTGGTAAGGTACTTCCAGTTGTAATCACTTATTATACTGATAAATCTTACGATTTCATCGTTAAGACTCCTCCTGTAGCTGTACAGTTGATGGAGGTTGCTAAGGTAAAAAGTGGTTCTGCTGAACCTAACCGTAAGAAGGTTGCTGAGATTACGTGGGATCAAGTCCGCGCTATTGCTCAGGACAAAATGCCTGACTTGAACTGCTTTACAATTGAGTCTGCTATGAGACTTGTTGCAGGTACAGCAAGAAGTATGGGTATCACTGTTAAAGGGGACTTCCCAGGTTAATCAATTAATAATCTTCAATTAAAATGGGTAAACTGACAAAAAATCAGAAGTTAGTCGCTGAGAAAATTGAAGCAGGGAAAGCATACTCTTTGAAAGAAGCTTCAGCTTTGGTAAAAGAAATCACTACCACTAAGTTTGATGCTTCTGTAGATATTGATGTCCGTTTGGGCGTTGACCCACGTAAGGCTAACCAGATGGTTCGTGGCGTGGTTTCTCTTCCAAATGGTACTGGTAAGGTGACTCGAGTTCTTTGCTTGTGTACACCTGATGCTGAAGCTGCTGCTAAGGAAGCAGGCGCTGACTATGTAGGTCTTGACGAGTATATCGAAAAGATCAAAGGTGGATGGACAGACATTGATGTTATCATTACAATGCCTTCTATCATGGGTAAAATTGGTGCCCTCGGACGTGTCCTTGGTCCTCGCGGATTGATGCCAAATCCAAAGAGCGGTACTGTTACAATGGATGTTGCTAAGGCTGTTAAAGAGGTGAAGCAAGGTAAGATTGACTTTAAGGTAGATAAGAGCGGTATCGTTCATACTTCTATCGGTAAAGTATCTTTCACTCCTGATCAGATCGCACAGAATGCGAAGGAGTTCATTTCAACTATTATCAAGTTGAAACCATCGTCAGCTAAAGGTACATATATAAAGAGCATTTATCTTTCAAGTACAATGAGCCGTGGTATTAAGATTGACCCGAAGGCAGTTGAAGAAATCTAAAAAATTTTAAGAAATCATGAGAAAGGAAGATAAAGGTAATATTATAGCTCAACTTGGCGAAATTCTGAACGAGTATCCTCACTTCTATCTGGTAGACGCAACCGGTTTGAACGCTGCGAAAACCAGTGTTATGAGAAGAAAGTGCTTCCAGTCTGAAATTAAGATGGTTCTGGTAAAGAACACTCTTTTGCACAAGGCTTTCGAAGCTTCTGAATTGGATTACTCTCCATTATACGACTGCTTGAAGGGAACTACAGCAATTTTGTTCTCAAATGTTGCTAACGCTCCTGCAAAGTTGTTGAAAGAATTAGCTAAAGATGGCGGTCCTACCCTGAAGGCTGCCTATGCTGAAGAAGGATTCTATGTTGGTGCTGACCAGCTGGATGCTCTTACAGCTATCAAGAGTAAGGATGAAGTTATTGCTGAAATCGTTGCTTTGTTGCAATCTCCAGCGAAGAATGTTATTTCTGCTCTTCAATCAGGAGCCAATACAATCCATGGTGTTTTGAAAACCTTGGGTGAAGGCAAATAATTAAATTAATAAGTAACAAACAAATAAAAAATTAGAATAAAATGGCAGATTTGAAAGCTATTGCTGAAGAATTGGTAAATTTGACAGTTAAAGAAGTTAATGAGTTGGCTACTATCCTGAAGGATGAGTATGGTATCGAGCCTGCTGCTGCAGCAGTTGCAGTTGCTGCTCCTGCAGCTGATGGTGCTGCTGGTGCTGCTGAGAAGGACTCTTTCGATGTAGTATTGAAGAGCGCTGGTTCAGCTAAGTTGGCAGTTGTTAAGGCTGTTAAGGAGTCTTGCGGTCTGGGCTTGAAAGAAGCTAAGGATTTGGTAGACGGTGCTCCTAGCGTATTGAAGGAAGGCATGGCTAAGGCTGATGCAGAGGCTTTGAAGAAGTCTTTGGAAGAGGCTGGTGCTGAAATCGAGCTGAAGTAATAGCCTGTATATACAGGTTATATATGGTAAAGAATCCTCTGGTAGGGGGTTCTTTACCTTTTTGTGTCTATAAATATCTAGGTTTATTATAATAATATAACTGATGTCTTCAAACATAGTAAATCAGAGAGTAAATTTTGCATCGGTAAAGAGTCCGATGCCGTATCCGGATTTCCTCGAGGTTCAGCTTAAGTCTTTTAAAGACTTTCTGCAATTGGATACGCCCCCTGAGTTGAGAAAGAATGATGGACTTTATAAGGTCTTTTCTGAGAACTTCCCTATTGCTGATACACGCAATAACTTTGTGCTTGAGTTCTTGGATTATTATATTGATCCTCCTCGCTATTCTATCGAGGAGTGCCTGGAGCGTGGCTTGACCTATAGCGTGCCTTTGAAAGCTAAGCTTAAGTTGTATTGTACCGATCCTGATCACGAAGATTTCGACACAGTGATTCAAGATGTCTTCCTGGGCCCTATTCCTTATATGACTGCTAATGGTACCTTTATTATCAATGGTGCTGAGCGTGTTGTTGTTTCTCAGTTGCATCGTTCACCTGGTGTTTTCTTCGGTTCAAGCATTCATGCTAACGGCACTCAGTTATATTCTGCACGTATCATTCCGTTTAAGGGTTCTTGGATTGAGTTTGCAACTGATATCAATAATGTCATGTATGCGTACATTGACCGTAAGAAGAAGTTACCTGTAACTACTTTGTTGCGTGCTATCGGTTTTGAAAACGACAAGGATATTCTTGAGATATTCAATCTTGCCGAAGAAGTAAAGGTTACAAGAGCGAACCTCAAGAAATATTTTGGACAGAAACTTGCTGCTCGTGTATTGAAGAGCTGGGTTGAGGATTTTGTGGATGAAGACACTGGTGAAGTGGTATCAATTGAGCGTAATGAGGTTATCTTGGATCGTGAAACGGTGCTTGATGAATCAAATATGGAAGAAATCATTGATAGCGGTGTCAGCAGTATCTTGATTCATAAAGAAGAAGTTAATACTTCGGACTATTCGATTATCTTCAATACCTTACAGAAGGATCCAAGTAACTCTGAAAAAGAAGCTGTGCTCTATATTTATCGTCAGTTGCGTAATGCGGATCCTGCCGATGATGCCAGTGCACGCGAGGTAATCAATAACCTGTTCTTTTCTGAAAAACGTTATGATTTGGGTGAGGTTGGACGTTATCGTATCAATCGTAAGCTAAATCTGACTACAGATATGGATGTACGTGTGTTGACAAAAGAAGATATCATCGAGATTATCAAGTACTTGATTGAGTTGATTAACTCAAAAGCTACGGTTGATGATATTGACCACTTGAGCAATAGACGTGTGCGCACCGTGGGTGAGCAACTAGGAAATCAGTTTGCCATAGGTTTGGCTCGTATGAGCAGAACTATCCGCGAGCGCATGAACGTACGCGATAATGAGGTGTTTACACCGACTGAATTGATTCATGCAAAGACTATTTCTTCTGTAATCAATACTTTCTTTGGTACAAATGCCTTGTCTCAGTTCATGGACCAGACAAATCCATTGGCTGAAGTAACACACAAGAGACGTTTGTCTGCCTTAGGTCCTGGCGGTTTGTCACGTGAGCGTGCCGGTTTTGAGGTGCGTGACGTGCACTATACTCACTATGGACGTTTATGTCCTATCGAATCTCCTGAAGGTCCGAACATTGGTTTGATTTCTTCATTGTGTGTTTATGCAAAGATTAATGATCTTGGATTTATTGAAACTCCTTATCGCAAGGTTAACGATGGTATTGTTGACTTGTCTTTGGAAACAGGAATCCAATATCTCACCGCAGAGGAAGAAGAAGGACAAATTATTGGTCAGGGTAATGCACCGTTGAATGATGATGGAACCTTCATCCGCACAAAAGTTAAATGTCGCCAGGATGATGATTATCCAGTTGTACCTCCAACCGAGGTGAATTTGATGGACGTAGCACCTCAGCAAATTGCTTCAATCGCTGCATCGCTGATTCCTTTCTTGGAGCATGATGATGCTCACCGTGCATTGATGGGATCTAACATGATGCGTCAGGCTGTTCCTTTGTTGAAGAGTGAGGCTCCAATTGTTGGTACTGGTATTGAAAAGCAGGTTTGCGAAGATTCTCGTACCATGATTACCGCAGAGGGAGCTGGTGTAATTGAATATGTTGATGCAACGACTATTCGTATTTTGTATGATCGTACAGAGGATGAAGAGTTTGTAAGCTTCGAACCTGCTCTTAAAGAATATCGTATCCCTAAGTTCCGCCGTACCAACCAGAATATGACTATTGACTTGCGACCTATTTGTGATAAAGGTCAGCGCGTAAAAGCTGGTGATATTCTGACCGAAGGTTATTCAACTGAAAATGGTGAATTAGCTTTGGGTAAGAATCTGTTGGTTGCCTATATGCCTTGGAAGGGTTACAACTATGAGGATGCTATCGTTCTGAACGAGCGTGTGGTACGTGAAGATGTATTGACTTCTATTCATGTTGAAGAGTTCTCTTTGGAGGTTCGCGAAACTAAACGTGGTGTTGAAGAGTTGACTTCTGATATTCCAAACGTAAGTGAGGAAGCTACTAAAGATTTGGACGAGAATGGTATTGTACGTGTCGGTGCTCGCATCGAACCAGGTGATATCATGATTGGTAAAATTACTCCAAAGGGTGAAAGCGATCCTTCTCCTGAGGAAAAATTGCTTCGAGCCATCTTCGGTGATAAGGCTGGAGATGTGAAGGATGCCTCATTAAAGGCTTCTCCATCCTTGAAGGGTGTTGTCATCGACAAGAAACTTTTCTCTAAGGCAATAAAGAGTCGTGCTGCCAAAGCTGCTGATAAATTGATTCTTCCTAAGATTGACGAAGAATTCAACAGTAAGGTGGAGGACTTGAAGGGTATCTTGATTGATAAGCTTCTTGAACTGACCGATAATTTGGTTTCTGAAGGTGTTAAGGATTATATGGGAGCTGATGTGATTGCCAAGGGTGCACGTTTCACAGCTGCTGCTCTGGAAAATCTTGATTATACAGCCATTCAGTTGATTGGATGGACTGCAGATGAGCATGTGAATGGTTTGATTGCTCAGCTGATAATCAATTTCTTGAAGAAATTCAAATTGCTCGATGCTGAACTTAAACGTAAGAAATTTGCCATTACAATAGGTGATGAGTTGCCTGCTGGTATTATTCAAATGGCAAAAGTATATATTGCTAAGAAACGCAAAATTGGTGTTGGTGATAAGATGGCAGGACGTCATGGAAATAAGGGTATTGTTTCTAAGATTGTTCGTCAAGAAGATATGCCATTCTTAGCTGATGGAACTCCGGTTGATATCGTATTGAACCCGTTGGGTGTGCCTTCACGTATGAATATCGGTCAGATCTTCGAAACCGTATTGGGTGCAGCAGGTCGTAAGTTAGGTGTCAAGTTTGCCACTCCAATTTTCGATGGTGCTACATTAGATGATTTGTGTGAATGGACCGATAAAGCAGGTCTGCCACGTTACTGTTCAACACAGTTGTATGATGGTGCTACCGGCGAGAAATTTGACCAGTTGGCAACAGTAGGTATTGCCTATATGTTGAAATTAGGCCACATGGTAGAAGACAAGATGCATGCACGTTCTATCGGACCTTACTCTTTGATTACCCAGCAGCCGTTGGGTGGTAAAGCTCAGTTCGGTGGTCAGCGTTTTGGAGAGATGGAGGTTTGGGCAATCGAGGCCTTTGGAGCATCTCATGTTCTTCAGGAAATTTTGACAATCAAGTCAGATGATGTTGTAGGACGTTCCAAGGCTTATGAGGCTATTGTCAAAGGCGAGCCAATGCCAACTCCTGGTATTCCAGAATCACTGAATGTACTCTTGCACGAGTTACGTGGTTTGGGATTGAGTATCACTCTTGACTAATTTTACGAAAAAACTCTTTTATATATAAATAAGAAACATGGCTTTTAGAAAAGAATCTAAGATAAAGAGTAATTTTACGAAAATTACCATTGGATTAGCCTCTCCGGAGGAAATCCTGGAAAATTCGTATGGTGAGGTGCTTAAGCCCGAAACCATTAACTACCGTACATATAAGCCAGAGCGCGACGGTTTGTTCTGCGAGCGAATTTTTGGTCCTACCAAGGACTACGAATGTCATTGCGGAAAGTATAAACGAATCCGATATAAAGGAATTGTTTGTGACCGTTGTGGAGTGGAAGTGACTGAGAAGAAGGTTCGTCGTGAGCGTTCAGGTCATATTCAGTTGGTTGTTCCGGTGGCTCATATCTGGTATTTCCGTTCTTTACCAAATAAGATTGGATACTTGCTGGGTATACCAACCAAGAAATTGGATTCCGTAATTTATTACGAGCGCTATATTGTCATTCAGCCGGGTGCTTTGGCAGGTGAAGTTGAAGAACTGGATCTGTTGACAGAAGACGAATACTTGGACAAGATGGAAAGTCTGCCTATCGAAAATCAATATTTGGATGATTCAGATCCAAATAAATTCATTGCAAAGATGGGTGCAGAGGCAATCTATGATTTGTTGCTGCGTGTAGACTTGGACAAATTGTCTTATGAGTTGCGTGACCGTGCTAATTCTGACACTGCACAGCAGCGTAAGAACGAAGCTCTTAAGCGTTTGCAGGTTGTTGAGTCGTTCCGTTCAAGTCGTGGACGTAACAAGCCAGAGTGGATGATTATGAAGATACTTCCAGTTATTCCACCTGAGTTGCGTCCATTGGTTCCACTGGATGGAGGACGTTTTGCCACATCTGATTTGAACGACCTATATCGTCGTGTGATTATCCGTAACAATCGTTTGAAACGTCTGATTGAAATCAAAGCACCAGAAGTTATTTTGCGTAACGAGAAACGTATGCTTCAGGAGGCTGTGGACAGTTTGTTTGACAACTCTCGAAAGAGTAGCGCTGTGAAGACTGATGCGAACCGTCCATTGAAATCATTGTCTGATTCATTGAAGGGTAAGCAAGGACGTTTCCGTCAGAACTTGTTGGGTAAACGTGTTGACTACTCTGCACGTTCGGTTATCGTTGTTGGACCTGAGCTGAAGATGGGAGAGTGCGGTTTGCCAAAACTTATGGCTGCCGAATTGTATAAGCCGTTTATTATCCGTAAGCTGATTGAGCGCGGTATCGTGAAAACGGTTAAGTCCGCTAAAAAGATAGTAGATCGCAAGGAACCTGTTATCTGGGATATCCTGGAGCATGTAATGAAAGGTCACCCTGTCTTGCTTAACCGTGCACCGACTCTACACCGTTTAGGTATTCAGGCTTTCCAGCCAAAGATGATTGAAGGAAAAGCAATTCAGTTGCATCCATTAGCTTGTACTGCGTTCAATGCCGATTTCGACGGTGACCAGATGGCTGTTCACTTGCCATTGAGCAACGAGGCTATTTTGGAAGCGCAGATTCTGATGTTGCAAGCTCATAATATTTTGAACCCGGCCAATGGTGCTCCTATTACCGTTCCTTCTCAGGATATGGTGTTGGGATTGTACTATATCACTAAGTTGCGTCCCGGTTCTTTGGGTGAAGGTTTGACTTTCTACGGACCAGAAGAAGCTATCATTGCCTACAATGAAAAACGTGTTGACATTCATGCTCCAATCAAGGTCTTGGCTAATGATTTGGATGAGAATGGAAATATCGTCAAGAAGATGATTGAAACTTCTGTAGGACGTGTCATTGTTAATGAAATTGTACCTGAGGAAGTTGGTTTCTTTAATGATATCATTTCAAAGAAAACCTTGCGCGGTATCATTAGTGATGTTATCAAGGCTGTTGGTGTTGCGCGTGCTTGTGAATTCCTTGATGGAATCAAGAACTTGGGTTACAAGATGGCTTATGATGGTGGTTTGTCATTCAACTTGGGTGATATTATCATTCCAAAAGAGAAGGAAGAACTGGTTAAGCGCGGTAACGAGGAAGTAGAGCGTATCACCAATGATTATGGTATGGGATTCATCACCGACAAGGAACGTTATAATCAGGTAATTGATACTTGGACACACGTTAACAACGACTTGTCTAAGATATTGATGAAGACCATGAAAGAGGCTGACCAGGGATTCAATGCTGTATATATGATGTTGGATTCGGGAGCCCGTGGTTCTGCTGGTCAGATCAGTCAGCTGTCAGGAATGCGTGGTTTGATGGCAAAACCTCAAAAAGCAGGTGCAGAGGGAGCTCAAATTATCGAAAACCCTATTCTTTCCAACTTTAAGGAGGGAATGAGTGTGTTGGAGTACTTTATTTCTACTCACGGTGCTCGTAAAGGTTTGGCGGATACTGCTTTGAAGACTGCTGATGCCGGATATCTGACTCGTCGTCTGGTTGACGTATCTCACGATGTTATCATTACAGAGGAAGATTGTGGCACTTTGCGTGGTTTGGTTTGCACTGCATTGAAGAATGGTGATGAGGTTATTTCATCATTGTATGAAAGAATCTTAGGTCGTGTATCTGTACATGACGTGATAAATCCACAGACAGGTGAGATTATTGTTGCTGCCGGTGAAGAGATTACTGAAGATAAAGCCCAAGCAATTGAAGATTCTCCAATAGAAAGCGTTGAAATACGCTCTGTATTGACTTGCGAGAGTCGTAAGGGTGTATGTATGAAGTGTTACGGTCGCAACTTGGCAAGTAGCCGCATGGTTCAGAAGGGTGAAGCTGTTGGTGTTATTGCAGCTCAATCTATTGGAGAACCTGGTACTCAGTTGACTCTGCGTACTTTCCATGCCGGTGGTGTGGCTTCTAATGCTGCTGCAAATGCAACCATTAAGGCCAAATATGATTCTAAGATTGAATTCGAGGAGTTGCGTACTGTGGATATACATGATGATCAGGGCAATGCTGCGAGGATGGTAGTTGGCCGTTTGGCTGAGGTCCGTTTCGTTGACTTGAATACCAACATCGTGCTCTTTACACAGAATATTCCTTATGGATCGACATTGTATGTAAATGAAGGTGATAAGGTTACTACCGGTACTGTGATTGCTAAATGGGACCCATTTAATGCCGTTATCGTTACTGAGAATCCTGGTAAGCTTGTCTTTGAGGATGTGATTGAGGGTGTAACTTATCGTGTTGAATCTGATGAAACTACAGGTTTGCGTGAAATTATCATCACTGAATCTAAGGATAAGACCAAGGTTCCTTCAGCACACATCGTTGATGAGAATGGTGAGTTAATTCGCACTTATAACTTCCCAATTGGCGGTCACTTGGTTGTTGAAGACAGTCAGTTGGTAAAAGCCGGTGACGTTTTGGTAAAAATACCTCGTGCGGTAGGAAAGGCTGGCGATATCACTGGAGGTTTGCCTCGTGTAACAGAGTTGTTCGAGGCTCGTAACCCTTCTAATCCTGCAGTGGTTTCAGAAATTGATGGTGAGGTTACGATGGGTAAGATTAAGCGTGGTAACCGCGAAATCATTGTCACCTCTAAGTTGGGCGAAGTTAAGAAGTATCTGGTTCCGTTGTCTAAACAGATTCTGGTTCAGGAAAATGATTATGTACGTGCAGGTACTCCTTTGTCTGACGGTGCAATAACCCCATCAGATATTTTGGCAATTAAAGGTCCTACTGCAGTACAAGAGTACATTGTGAACGAAATCCAGGATGTGTACCGTCTTCAGGGCGTTAAGATTAACGACAAACACTTCGAGGTTATCGTACGTCAGATGATGCGTAAGGTACAGATTGATGAGCCAGGAGATACTCGCTTCCTTGAACTTCAAATTGTTGATAAGTTAGACTTTGCAGAAGAGAACGATCGCATTTGGGGTAAGAAGGTTGTCGTAGATGCTGGTGACTCCGAAGTTATGCAACCAGGTATGATTGTTACTTCACGTAAGTTAAGAGACGAAAACTCAACATTGAAGCGTAAGGATTTGCGTTTGGTGCAAGTTCGTGATGCAGTTCCTGCAACTTCTACTCAGATTCTTCAAGGTATTACTCGTGCTGCATTGCAGACTTCAAGCTTTATGTCTGCAGCATCCTTCCAGGAAACCACTAAGGTTTTGAATGAGGCTGCAATTAATGGTAAGAGCGATAGACTTGAAGGTATGAAGGAGAATGTAATCTGTGGTCACTTGATTCCTGCAGGAACAGGACTGCGTGAATTCGAACGTATTATAGTAGGAAGTCGTGAAGATTATGACCGTGCGATTGCTAATCGCAAGTCTGTTCTCGACTTCAATGATGTTGAATAATTCTATCTAATCTTTCATAGATATTTGAAAAAAGGGCGATTTCCTGATAGGGAGTCGCCTTTTTTGTGATTTTGTTCGACAATAAGGCGAAGGTAAGATGTACTTGCCGCAATCGTTGATATGTAAAATATACAATACCCTCTCTTTTTTCGTACAAGAGTAAAATGTAACATACCATTTCACTCTGTATATTTTTTATCTTCCGTGCCCAGTTAATATAATAGGAGTATTTGGACAACAAAAGGACGGGGCTTAGAGGAGGATTACCAGTATCAAACTGTTTCATGAGAAATAACAAAACCCAAGTATTGAATCTTATTTATGATAATAAAGTATACAGGACTTGTTGTTGTGTCCTTATGCCAAGAAATTGTACTGATTAACTGCATAGACCTCTCTATATAATCAGAGTGAATGTTCCTTATGTATCCCTAGTTTCTGTAAGGACTAATATCCTTACGTGATGTCCCAAAATTCTAAATCCAAGGTAAGGTCAACTCTTAACTACTTGTCTCATCTACTATTCGGGCTCCTTTACTATTGATAATTTCCTTCCTCCTTTTTATTATTGTATCTACATGCTTATATATTTCCAGAGGTTTAGGTTGCGATCATGTCATCCTCATAACTTATTCTTATTTATATATACCTATATATGAGTTTCCTGTTTGTAATATTCAAATAGTAAAATACGAGCTTTTCTATTTTGCTCTACATTTTTATCCGGTAATTTTTGTATTTTCTATAAAATGATTCTATCTTTGTTGTAGTGAATTACAAATACTTTATTTACCTTTATATTAAATAGAACATGTCAAGCGAAGAAAAGAACCAAGGAGCTCAGTTTCAGATTGAGTTAACACCGGAGATTGCTCAAGGAGTGTATGCCAATATGGCATTAATCGCACATTCAAGTTCAGAAGTTATCTTAGACTTCGTGCGAATTCTTCCAGGATTGCCTAAAGCAAATGTACAGTCACGCATTATTTTGGCTCCAGAACACGCCAAACGTTTAATGTACGCTTTGCAAGATAACATTTCAAAGTATGAGCAAAACTTTGGTCCTATTCATATGCCGGAAGATGGTCCTAGAACTATCGCTCCGTTCCAAGTTAATAAGGGAGAAGCATAATATTGAGGGTGCGCTGTGGCGTACCCTTTTTTTATATAATAATTTTATTGTGTGTAAATTCAGGTTTCTTATAGTCTTTATGTAAGTAGGATTTCTGTTCATAATTGCACTCGTTTTAATAACTTGTAAGGTTAAATACATTTAATTTTTCGCTATTTATTGCGTTTGTACGGCTTGTCTTACTTTTCCGCTAAGAAAAAATATTGCGGATTGAAATTTAATTCGTAACTTTGTAGCCCAAAGAGGGGTGCATTATGCGCCTTTGTGAATTTGATCAATAGAAAATAACAATATAACAATTAAAAATTTAAAGACAATGCCTACTATTCAACAATTAGTAAGAAAGGGTAGAACAGTGCTGGTAGAGAAAAGTAAGTCTCCAGCTTTGGACAGCTGTCCGCAGCGTCGTGGTGTCTGCGTTCGTGTTTATACCACAACTCCGAAAAAACCTAACTCAGCAATGCGTAAAGTTGCTCGTGTGCGTTTAACAAATATGAAAGAGGTGAACTCTTATATTCCAGGAGAGGGACACAACTTGCAGGAACACTCAATCGTATTGGTTCGTGGAGGACGTGTGAAAGACCTTCCAGGTGTTCGTTATCACGTTGTTCGCGGTACTTTGGATACTGCTGGTGTAGCAAATCGTACTCAGCGCCGTTCAAAATATGGTGCAAAGCGTCCTAAGGCAGCTAAGAAATAATCATTTTTTACTACAGATTAATTAATAACGAAGTTTTGGTTTGTATTTTGGGTTGAGTAAAATGCTCGGAGGAGTGTTTGAAGACAAGTCTGCAGCCAAACAAAATTTAAAAAGCAATGAGAAAAGCAAAACCAAAAAAACGTGTGATCCTTCCAGATCCCGTATTTAACGATGTAAAGGTTTCTAAGTTTGTAAACCACTTGATGTATGACGGTAAGAAAAACATCTCTTATGAGATTTTCTACGCTGCATTAGAGGCTGTTAAAACTAAGATGTCTAACGAAGAGATGAGCGCTTTAGAGATCTGGAAAAAGGCTTTGGATAATGTGACCCCACAGGTTGAGGTTAAGTCTCGCCGTGTAGGTGGTGCTACATTCCAAGTTCCTACTGAAATTCGTGCAGATCGTAAGGAGTCTATCTCAATGAAGAATATGATTCTTTTTGCTCGTAAGCGTGGTGGTAAGTCAATGGCTGATAAATTAGCTGCTGAGATTATGGATGCATTCAACGAGCAGGGTGGTGCTTTCAAACGTAAAGAGGATATGCACCGTATGGCTGAAGCTAACCGTGCATTTGCACACTTTAGATTCTAATTTTATTAAAGTAGCTTAAAATGGCAAAGCAAGATTTACATTTAACTCGTAATATCGGTATCATGGCTCATATTGATGCCGGTAAGACTACAACTTCTGAGCGTATCTTGTTCTATACAGGTCTGACTCATAAGATTGGTGAAACTCACGATGGTACTGCTACTATGGACTGGATGGCTCAGGAGCAGGAGCGTGGTATCACTATTACATCAGCAGCTACAACTACTCGTTGGAACTATGATGGCAAAACTTACAAAATTAACTTGATTGACACTCCGGGACACGTTGACTTTACTGCTGAGGTAGAGCGTTCATTGCGTGTATTGGATGGTGCCGTTGCTACTTATTGTGCTGTAGGTGGTGTGGAACCTCAGTCAGAAACCGTTTGGCGTCAGGCTGACAAATATAATGTTCCTCGCATCGGTTATGTAAACAAGATGGACCGTTCTGGTGCTGACTTCTTTAGTGTAGTACGTCAGATGAAAGAAATCTTGGGTGCTAATGCATGTCCAATCGTTATTCCTATCGGTTCTGAGGAGAATTTCAAGGGTCTAGTTGACTTGATCAAGATGAAGGCAATCTTATGGCATGATGAGACCATGGGTGCGGACTATTCTGTTGAAGAAATTCCAGCAGACTTGCAAGGCGAAGCTGAAGAATGGCGCGATAAGATGTTGGAGAAAGTTGCAGAATTCGACGATGAGTTGATGACTAAATACTTTGATGATCCTTCAACAATTACCGAGGAAGAGGTGTTGCGTGCTTTGCGTGCAGCAACTGTTGCAATGGAAGTTACTCCAATGCTCTGCGGTTCTTCTTTCAAGAATAAGGGCGTACAAACTTTGTTGGACTATGTTTGTGCTTTCTTGCCTTCTCCATTAGATACTCCTAATGTTGTTGGTACAAATCCTGAAACTGGTGAAGAAGAAGATCGTTCTGCTTCTGAAGAAGAAAAAACTTCTGCTTTGGCCTTCAAGATTGCAACTGACCCATATGTTGGTCGTTTGACTTTCGTTCGTGTATACTCTGGTAAACTTGCTGCTGGTTCTTATATCTACAACTCTCGTTCTGGTAAGAAAGAACGTGTGTCTCGTTTGTTCCAGATGCACTCAAATCATCAGAATCCTGTAGAAGTAATCGGTGCTGGTGATATTGGTGCTGGTGTTGGTTTCAAGGATATTCGCACAGGTGATACTTTGTGTGACGAAGATGCACCAATCGTATTGGAATCTATGGACTTCCCAGATCCAGTAATTGGTATCGCAGTAGAGCCTAAGACTCAGAAAGACTTGGATAAATTGTCTAATGGTTTGGCTAAGTTGGCAGAAGAGGATCCAACCTTTACTGTTAAGACAGACGAGCAGACTGGTCAGACAGTTATCTCTGGTATGGGTGAGCTTCACTTGGATATTATTATCGACCGTTTGAAACGTGAGTTCAAGGTTGAGTGTAACCAAGGTAAACCACAGGTTAACTACAAGGAAGCTATTACTAAGACCGTTAATTTGCGTGAGGTTTACAAGAAGCAGTCTGGTGGTCGTGGTAAGTTTGCTGACATTATCGTTAATGTAGGTCCCGTTGATGAAGACTTTACACAAGGTGGCTTGCAGTTCGAGAACAAGGTTACTGGTGGTAACATTCCTAAGGAGTTCATTCCATCTGTTCAGAAAGGTTTCGATAATGCAATGAAGAATGGTATCTTGGGTGGTTTCCCAATGGATAGCTTGAAGGTTGAGTTGCTTGATGGTTCGTTCCATGCAGTTGACTCTGACCAGTTGTCTTTCGAAATCTGTGCATTGCAAGCATATAAGAGCGCATGTGCTCAAGCTAAACCAGTATTGATGGAGCCTATTATGAAGTTGGAGGTTGTAACCCCAGAAGAAAATATGGGTGACGTAATTGGTGACTTGAACAAGCGTCGTGGTCAGGTTGAAGGTATGGATACAAGCCGTAGTGGTGCTCGTATTGTAAAAGCAATGGTTCCATTGGCAGAAATGTTCGGTTATGTAACCGCTTTGCGTACAATCACTTCTGGTCGTGCTACTTCATCAATGACTTATGATCACCATGCAGCAGTATCTAGCTCAATTGCTAAGGCTGTATTGGAAGAGATTAAAGGTCGCACTGATTTAGTATAATCAATAAAAGATATTTAAGCTTGAAGGTGTCGGCTAGTGAATGACTCTTAGTCGACATACCTTCTAGCTTTTACTATTAATCATATTAAATAATTAATAAAACAAATGAGTCAGAAAATTAGAATTAAACTTAAATCTTACGATCACAACTTGGTTGATAAGTCTGCTGAGAAGATCGTGAAAACAGTTAAGGTGACTGGTGCTATTGTAAGCGGTCCTATTCCATTGCCAACGCACAAGCGTATCTTTACTGTAAACCGTTCAACTTTCGTTAATAAGAAATCTCGTGAACAGTTCGAGCTTTCTTCTTACAAGAGACTGATCGACATCTATAGCTCAACTGCTAAAACAGTAGATGCTTTGATGAAGTTGGAGTTGCCAAGTGGTGTAGAAGTAGAAATTAAAGTTTAGTACTATTATTAAAAATCAAACGAAATGCCAGGATTATTAGGAAAAAAAATCGGAATGACATCCGTTTTCAGTGCCGATGGTAAGAATGTACCATGCACTGTTATCGAAGCTGGTCCTTGTGTAGTAACTCAGATTAAGAGTGTAGAAAAGGATGGTTATGCAGCAGTACAGTTAGGCTTCCAGGAAGCTAAAGAAAAGAATACTACTGCTCCAATGATGGGACACTTTAAGAAAGCAGGTACTACTCCAAAGAGACACTTGGCCGAGTTCGCAGCTGATTTTCAGAATGAACTGAATTTGGGTGACACTGTAACTGTTGATATCTTCGCAGATGCAACTTTTGTTGATGTAGTTGGTACTTCTAAAGGACACGGTTTCCAGGGTGTTGTTAAGCGTCATGGTTTCGGTGGTGTAGGTCAGACTACTCATGGTCAGCACAACCGCGCACGTAAGCCGGGATCTATCGGTGCTTGTTCATACCCAGCAAAAGTTTTCAAAGGATTGCGTATGGGTGGCCAAATGGGTGGCGAACGCGTAACTACGCAAAACTTGCAAGTGTTAAAAGTAATTCCAGAGCACAATTTGCTTTTGATTAAGGGTTCTGTTCCGGGTTACAAAGGTTCAATCGTAATAATTGAGAAATAATGGAAATTAGTGTATTGAATATTAAAGGCGAGGATACCGGTAGAAAGGTTACCTTGAATGATTCTATCTTTGCAATTGAGCCAAATGATCACGCTATCTACTTAGATGTAAAGCAGTTCATGGCAAATCAGCGTCAGGGAACAGCAAAGGCTAAAGAAAGAAGCGAAGTTAGTGGTTCTACCAGAAAGTTGGGTCGTCAGAAAGGTGGTGGCGGTGCTCGTCGCGGTGATATCAACTCTCCTGTATTAGTAGGTGGTGGACGTGTTTTCGGTCCAAGACCAAGAAATTATGGTTTCAAGTTGAACAAGAAAGTTAAGGCTTTGGCTCGTAAGTCTGCTTTAAGCTACAAGGCACAAGAAAATGCCATTGTAGTTGTAGAAGACTTCACAATCGAGACTCCAAAGACAAAGCAGTTTACTGAAATTGTAAATAATCTTAAAATCAACGGTAAGAAGGCATTGTTCGTTTTGCCATCTTCTGATAAAAATGTATATTTGTCAGCTCGTAACATCCAACGTGTTAATGTTGCAATTGCTTCTGCGCTGAATACATACTCTGTATTGAACGCAGATGTTATGGTTGTAACTGAGGCATCGTTGAAAGTCGTTGATGAAATCTTAACAAAATAAGGAGGCTTAACCAATTATGGGATATATTATTAAACCTTTGGTCACTGAGAAGATGACCACTACAACAGAGAAGCAGAATAAGTTCGGCTTCATCGTTCGTCCTGAGGCTAACAAGCTGGAGATTAAGAAAGAAATCGAGGCTTTGTATAATGTTACAGTTGTAGCTGTAAATACCGCAAATTTTGCCGGTAAATCAAAAAACCGCTACACTCGTGCAGGCTTAATTAAAGGTAGCACAAATGCTTTCAAGAAAGCAATCGTAACTCTGAAAGAGGGCGAAACTATTGATTTTTATAGCAATATTTAAATAAAAGATGGCAGTACGTAAATTTAAGCCCACTACACCGGGGCAGAGACACAAAATTATTGGTACTTTTGAAGAAATTACTGCATCGGTACCAGAGAAGTCTCTTGTAAGTGGAAAACGTTCAACAGGTGGTCGTAACAATGTCGGAAAGATGACAATGCGCTATAACGGCGGCGGTCACAAAAGAAAGTTCCGTTTTATTGACTTCAAGAGAAATAAAGATGGTGTTCCAGCAGTTGTAAAGACAATTGAGTATGATCCAAACCGTTCGGCTCGTATCGCTCTATTGTATTATGCTGATGGAGAAAAACGTTATATTATTGCTCCTAATGGCTTGCAGGTTGGCAGCACAATCATGTCCGGAGAGAATGCAGCGCCAGAGATTGGTAATGCACTTCCATTGCAGAATATTCCAGTCGGTACTGTAATTCACAATATCGAGCTGCGTCCAGGACAGGGTGCGTTGTTGGTACGCTCTGCAGGTAACTTTGCTCAGTTAACTTCACGTGAGGGACGTTATTGCGTCATTAAATTGCCTTCAGGCGAAACTCGTCAGATTTTGAGCGCTTGTAAAGCAACTATCGGTAGCGTTGGTAATTCTGATCACGCTCTCGAAAGCTCAGGTAAGGCAGGACGTTCACGCTGGTTAGGTCGTCGTCCTCACAACCGTGGTGTGGTAATGAACCCACATGATCACCCAATGGGTGGTGGTGAAGGACGTCAGTCTGGAGGTCATCCACGTTCACGTAAGGGATTGTACGCTAAGGGCTTGAAGACAAGAGCTCCTAAGAAGCAGTCTAACAAGTATATTATCGAAAGATGTAATAAGTAATAAAGTTAATTGAGTAAAATATGAGTCGTTCATTAAAAAAAGGTCCATATATCGAAGTAAAGCTCGAAAAGAAAGTTCTCGCGATGAATGAGAGCGGCAAAAAGAGTGTTGTAAAGACATGGGCCAGAGCTTCAATGATTTCTCCTGATTTCGTAGGACATACCATTGCAGTTCATAACGGTAATAAATTTATTCCTGTTTATGTTACAGAGAATATGGTCGGACATAAGTTGGGCGAATTCGCACCAACCCGTCGTTTTGGTGGCCATGCTGGTAACAAGAAAAAATAACAGGTGCATTATTTGACATAAAAAGAAAAATATAAATGGGAGCAAGAAAAAAAATTGCGGCTGAAAGAAGAAAAGAAGCCCTTAAAACCCAGTACTTTGCCAAATTGCAGAATGTGCCTTCTTCTCCACGTAAGATGAGATATGTGGTTGATATGATTCGTGGTATGGAGGTTAATAGAGCTCTTGGAACATTGAAGTTCTCTTCTAAGGCTGCTTCTGCTGTAGTTGAGAAATTGTTGCGCTCTGCTATCGCTAACTGGGAACAGAAGAACGAACGTAAGGCTGAAGATGGCGAATTGTTCGTAACAAAGATTTTTGTTGATGGTGGTGCTACGTTGAAAAGAATGAGACCAGCTCCACAGGGAAGAGGTTACAGAATTCGCAAACGTTCAAATCACGTGACTTTGTTCGTTGGCACTAAAACTAATGATTAATAAGAAGTAGTATGGGACAGAAAGTAAATCCGATAAGCAACCGACTCGGTATTATTAGAGGTTGGGATTCTAACTGGTATGGTGGCAAGAACTTTGGTGATTCTTTGTTGGAAGACAGCAAGATCCGTAAGTACTTGAATGTACGTTTGGCAGCTGCCAGCGTTTCAAGAATTGTCATTGAACGTACACTGAAACTCGTGACGATTACAATTTGTACAGCTCGTCCGGGATTGGTCATTGGTAAGGGTGGTCAGGATGTTGACAAGTTGAAAGAGGAGTTGAAGAAGATCACCGATAAGGATATTCAAATCAATATCTTTGAAATAAAGAAGCCTGATTTAGATGCAGTTATCGTTGCAAACAATATTGCACGTCAGGTTGAGGGTAAGATTGCTTATCGTCGTGCTATCAAGATGGCCATCGCCAACACAATGAAGAGCGGAGCAGAGGGTATTAAGATTTTAATCTCTGGACGTTTGAACGGAGCAGAAATGGCACGTTCTGAGATGTACAAAGAAGGACGTACTCCATTGCATACATTCCGTGCAGATATCGACTATTGCCAAGCTGAAGCTTTGACTAAGGTTGGTTTGTTGGGTATTAAGGTTTGGATTTGCCGTGGTGAAGTTTACGGTAAGCGTGACTTGGCTCCAAACTTTACTCAAACTAAAGAGAACGGCCGTGGTAACAATAACGGCAAAAACTTCCGCAAGAAGAAGAATAACAATCGTTAATTTGAATTTTAGGAATTATGTTACAACCGAAAAGAACAAAATATAGAAGACCGCAAAAGGGCCGTTGTAAAGGAAATGCTCAGCGCGGTAACCAATTGGCTTTCGGATCATTCGGAATCAAGTCTTTGGATACGCATTGGATCACTGGTCGTCAGATTGAAGCTGCTCGTATCGCTGTAACACGTTACATGCAGCGTGAAGGACAGATTTGGATCCGTATCTTCCCGGATAAACCAATCACCAAGAAGCCTGCAGACGTACGTATGGGTAAAGGAAAGGGTGATCCTGTAGGATATGTATTCCCAATTACTCCGGGTCGTATTATTTTCGAGGTTGAAGGAGTTTCTTATGAGATTGCAAAAGAAGCTTTGCGCTTGGCTGCTCAGAAATTGCCTGTTACCACTAAGTTTATTGTTAGACGTGATTACGATAAAAACGCTTAATTATGAAGATTGCAGAAATTAGAGAAATTTCAACTAGCGATTTGGTTGAAAGATTGAAAACAGAAGAGGCAAACTACACTCAGATGTTGCTGAACCACGCTGTTTCACCATTGGAGAATCCTGCTCAGATTAAGGCTGCACGTAGAACAATTGCTCGTATCCAGACTGAGTTGCGTCAGAGAGAACTTAATAAATAATAATGGTCCACATGGAAGCTAGAAATTTAAGAAAAACAAGAACAGGTGTTGTTATCAGCGATAAAATGGATAAGACCATTGTTGTTGCTGCCAAGTTCAAGGAAAAACACCCTATTTATGGTAAGTTCGTTTCTAAAACGAAGAAATACCATGCACATGACGAGAAAAATGACAGTCATGTAGGCGATACAGTTTTGATCATGGAAACTCGTCCTTTGAGTAAGACAAAGAGATGGAGAGTAGTAGAAATCGTAGAAAGAGCTAAGTAATTATGATACAAGCAGAATCTAGATTAGTTGTTGCAGACAATAGCGGTGCACGTGAAGCACTTTGTATCCGTGTTTTGGGTGGTACAAGAAGACGTTATGCGTCTGTAGGTGATGTGATTGTCGTATCTGTAAAGAGCGTTATCCCATCAAGTGATATCAAAAAAGGTGCAGTATCTAAGGCTTTGATCGTACGTACTAAGAAAGAAGTTCGTCGTGCTGACGGTTCTTATATCCGTTTTGATGATAATGCATGTGTTCTTTTGAACAATGCAGGTGAGTTGAGAGGAAGTCGTATTTTCGGCCCTGTTGCTCGTGAATTACGTGCAGCAAACATGAAGGTAGTTTCTTTGGCACCAGAAGTACTTTAATTAGTAAAGAATTTAGTAATGAGTAAATTACATATTAAAAAAGGCGATACAGTTTACGTTAACGCTGGTAATTGCAAAACCCAGACTGGTAAAGTGTTAAAGGTGCTCGTAGATGAGCGCCGTGCCATTGTTGAAGGTATCAATATCGTTTCTAAAAGCCAGAAGCCAAATGCTAAGAACCCTCAGGGTGGTATTATTAAGCAAGAGGCTCCAATTCACATTTCAAACTTGAATGTTGTTGATCCAAAAACTGGCAAACCGACTCGTATCGGAAGAAAGAAGAACGAAGACGGTAAATTGGTTCGTTTTGCAAAAAAATCAGGAGAGGAGATTAAGTAATGGGAAATACTGCTAGCCTTAAGAAAGAATACGCAGAGCGCATTGCGCCTGCTTTGAAGAGTCAGTTCAACTATTCTTCAACCATGCAGATTCCAGTGCTCAAGAAGATTGTTATCAATCAGGGTTTGGGTATGGCAACTGCTGACAAGAAGATTATTGATGTTGCAATCAATGAAATCACAGCAATCACAGGTCAGAAAGCTGTGGCTACTGTTTCAAAGAAAGACGTTGCAAACTTCAAGTTGCGTAAAAAAATGCCTATTGGCGTTATGGTAACTTTGCGTAGAGAGAGAATGTACGAATTCCTGGAGAAATTGGTTCGTGTAGCTTTGCCTCGTATCCGTGACTTCAAGGGAATTGAAAGTAAGTTCGACGGAAGTGGTAATTATACCTTAGGTATTCAGGAGCAGATTATTTTCCCTGAAATCAATATCGACTCAATCGATCGTATTTTGGGTATGAACATCACTTTTGTAACTACAGCAAAAACTGATGAAGAAGGTTATGCTTTGCTCAAAGAGTTCGGTTTACCTTTTAAGAACGCTAAAAACGAAAAATAAATATGGCAAAAGAATCAATGAAGGCTCGTGAGGTTAAGAGAGCCAAAATGGTAGCCAAATACGCTGAAAAAAGAGCTGCATTGAAGAAAATTGTTAATACAGGTGATCCTGTTGAAGCTTTTGAAGCAGCTCAGAAATTGCAGGCAATACCTAAGAACGCAAATCCTATCCGTTTGCACAATCGTTGCAAATTGACTGGACGTCCTAAAGGTTATATGCGTCAATTTGGAATTTCACGTATCCAGTTCCGTGAGATGGCTTCTAGTGGCTTAATCCCAGGAGTAAAGAAAGCAAGCTGGTAATTTTTTTATTTAATATTGTCGGGAGAGTCCCGATTAATTAAACTATTTTTATATGACAGATCCAATAGCAGATTATTTGACGCGTTTGAGAAATGCGATTCAGGCTAAGCACAGAGTTGTTGAAGTTCCTGCGTCAAATTTGAAAAAAGAGATCACTAAGATTCTTTTTGACAAGGGTTATATCTTGAACTACAAGTTCGTTGAAGATGGCCCACAGGGTACTATCAAGGTTGCCTTGAAGTATGATTCAGTTAACAAGGTCAACGCTATCAAAAAGTTGATCCGAGTATCTACACCGGGTATGCGTAAGTACACTGGTTATAAGGATATGCCGAGAGTAATTAATGGATTGGGTATAGCTATTATATCTACATCTAAGGGTGTTATGACAGACAAAGAAGCTGCTGATTTGAAGATTGGTGGTGAAGTTCTTTGCTATGTATATTAATTGGAGGGTAGTATATGTCAAGAATAGGTAAATTGCCAATTAACATTCCAGCTGGGGTAACTGTATCAGTAAGCCCTGAAAATGTGGTTTCTGTAAAGGGACCTAAAGGTGAAATGTCTCAGACTGTTGACCCTTCTATTAAAGTAAACATCGCTGATTCACAGATCACATTCGAGATTGATGAGCAGAATGATGCGGTTGAAACTAAGCAGAAGCAGGCTTTCCACGGTTTGTACCGTTCTTTGGTAAACAATATGGTGGTTGGTGTTTCTGAAGGTTATGTGAAGAAACTGGAATTGGTAGGTGTTGGTTTCCGTGCTTCTAACCAAGGAAACATCATCGAGTTCTCATTAGGTTATACACACAGCATTTTCTTGCAGTTGCCAAGTGAGATTAAAGTAGAGACAAAATCTGAAAGAAATCAGAACCCTCTTATCATTTTGGAGTCTTGCGACAAACAGCTGTTAGGTCAGGTTTGCGCTAAAATTCGTTCTTTCCGTAAGCCAGAGCCTTACAAAGGTAAAGGTATCTTGTTTGTTGGTGAACAGATTCGTAGAAAGTCTGGTAAGTCAGCTGGTGCTAAGTAATTTTAAAACAGTAAGATTATGACAACAAAAATAGAAAGACGAATTAAGATCAAATATAGAGTACGTAATAAAATTTCTGGTACTACTCAGCGTCCACGTATGTCTGTTTTTAGAAGCAACAAGCAGATTTACGTACAGATCATCAATGATGAAACTGGTACAACGCTTGCTGCTGCATCTTCTTTGGGCATGGAAACAATGCCAAAAAAAGAGCAGGCTGCAAAAGTTGGTGAGTTGATCGCTCAGAAAGCCCTTGAAGCAGGTATCACTACTGTCGTTTTCGATCGTAATGGTTATTTGTATCACGGAAGAGTGAAAGAAGTTGCAGATGCTGCACGTAACGGTGGACTTAAATTTTAATAGATTATGGCAATTAATAGAGTTAAGATAAACAGCGATATCGAATTAAAAGATAGATTGGTTGCTATCAATCGTGTTACTAAGGTTACCAAGGGTGGTAGAACCTTTACTTTCTCTGCAATCGTAGTAGTTGGTAATGGTAATGGTATCATCGGTTGGGGCCTCGGTAAAGCAGGTGAAGTTACTGCTGCAATTGCAAAGGGTGTTGAGTCTGCTAAGAAGAATCTGGTTAAGGTGCCTGTATTGAAAGGTACTGTTCCTCATGAACAAGCTGCTAAGTTTGGTGGTGCCGAAGTATTCATCAAGCCAGCTACTCACGGAACTGGAGTAGTAGCAGGTGGTGCAATGCGTGCCGTATTGGAAAGTGTTGGTGTAACTGACTGCTTGGCTAAGTCAAAAGGTTCTTCAAACCCACACAACCTTGTTAAGGCTACTATCAATGCGTTGGCAGAGATGCGTGATGCAAAGACCGTTGCTGAGAACCGTGGCGTAAGTTTAGATAAAGTATTTAGAGGATAAGGAGATATTATGGCAACTATTAAGATTAAACAGATTAAGAGCAGAATTGGAGCTCCAGTAACCCAGAAGAGAACTCTCGATGCATTGGGCTTAACTAAGCTGAATCACGTAGTTGAAGTAGAAGATACTCCTACAATTCGCGGAATGGTTCAGAAGGTGCATCATTTGGTAACCATCGTGGACTAATCTATTTTATTACATTTAAATTGATTTAAAGATGAAATTAAATAATTTAAAGCCTGCTTGCGGTTCTATTCACTCTCGTAAGAGAATCGGTCGTGGACCTGGATCTGGTTTAGGTGGTACATCTACTCGTGGACATAAAGGTGCTAAAGCAAGATCAGGTTATAAGAAAAAAATTGGTTTCGAAGGTGGACAGATGCCTTTGCAGCGTCGCTTGCCTAAGTTCGGTTTCAAGAACATTAATCGTGTTGAGTATAAGGCAATCAACTTGTCAGATATTCAGGCATTGGTTGAAGCTAAGAACTTGACTACAGTTGGCATCGATGAATTGATCGCAAATGGTTTGGCTTCTGCCGGACAGTTGATCAAGATTTTGGGTAATGGAACTTTGACTTCAAAGGTTGATGTTGTAGCAAATGCGTTCTCAAAAACTGCAGAAGAAGCTATTCAGGCAGTAGGTGGTAACGTAACAAAACTTTAATCAAATGAAGAAGTTCGTTGAAACCTTAAAGAACATATGGTTGATTGAGGATCTGAGAAATAGGATCCTCATCACCCTTTTGTTTGTTGCAATCTATCGCTTCGGTTCCTTTATCGTATTACCAGGTATTAATCCTGATAATTTAGCGAGCTTGCGTGAACAAACGAGTGAAGGTTTGATGTCTTTGCTCAATATGTTCTCAGGAGGTGCGTTTTCTAATGCTTCTATCTTTGCATTGGGAATTATGCCTTACATTTCAGCTTCTATCGTAATTCAGTTGTTGGGTGTAGCTGTTCCTTATTTCCAGAAGATGCAGCGTGAAGGCGAGAGTGGAAGAAGAAAAATGAATCAATACACACGTTATTTGACTTTGTTTATTCTTTTATTCCAGGCACCTTCTTATCTAATAAACTTGAAAGTTCAGGCAGGTGGTGCATTAACGCCAACAATTAGTTGGACTGCTTTTATGATTGCCGCAACAATTATTCTTGCCGCTGGAAGCATGTTTGTATTGTGGTTAGGTGAACGAATTACCGACAAAGGTATTGGTAATGGTATTTCTCTCATCATCATGGTAGGTATCATTGCACGTTTACCGAGAGCTCTCTTCCAAGAAGGTTTCTCAAGAATGACAAATGCAGCAGGTGGTGGTCTTGTTTTCTTTTTGATTGAGATCGCTGTACTGTTGGCTGTTGTTTGTGGTTCTATCTTGTTAGTTCAAGGTACCCGCAAAATTCCAGTACAATATGCCAAACGTCTGGTGGGCAATCAGCAATATGGTGGTGCCCGTCAGTATATTCCACTGAAGTTGTTCGCAGCTAATGTAATGCCAATTATTTTTGCTCAGGCATTAATGTTCATTCCTATTACATTAGTTGGCTATACTTCTGTTGATAATGCAACTCCTGTAATGCGTATGCTAGTGGATCATACAAGTTGGTTATACAATTTGATATTTGCAGTCTTAATTATTGCATTTACTTATTTTTATACTGCAATTACTTTGAATCCCACTCAGATGGCAGAGGATATGAAACGCAATAATGGATTTATCCCTGGTGTGAAGCCAGGCCATGATACAGCTAATTTTATTGATCAGGTTATGTCTCGATTGACTCTCCCTGGTTCTTTATTCTTAGCTCTTATTGCTTGTATGCCTGCTTTTGCCGGCTTGCTCGGAATCAGCACTGAATTCGCTCAATTCTTTGGCGGAACATCTTTGTTGATTTTAGTTGGAGTTGTATTAGATACGTTGCAGCAGATTGAAAGCCATTTGATGATGAGACATTACGACGGTTTGTTGAATTCTGGTAGAATTCGTGGTCGTTCAGATGTTTCTGCTTACTGATAAAATGCTATGATATTTCTTAAGACTGAAGATGAGATAGATTTGTTGCGAGCCGCCAATCAGTTAGTTTCAAAAACCCATGTTGAGCTAGCAAAGCATATCAAACCAGGTGTAACGACGGCTCAGCTTGATCGAATTGCTGATGAATTCATCAGAGATCATGGGGCAACGCCTACCTTTAAAGGTTTTCCAAATCCTTTTGGAAGTCCGTTCCCCGCAACCCTGTGTACCTCAGTAAACGATCAGGTTGTACATGGAATACCTAATGATATTCCTTTAGAAGATGGAGACATAGTTTCAATTGATTGTGGCACTCTTCTGAATGGTTTTAATGGAGATTCGTGCTATACATTTTGTGTAGGAATTGTTTCAGATGAAGTGAAACAATTGTTGAAGGTAACCAAGGAATCCTTATATTTAGGAATTCAGGCAGCTTTGGCAGGTAAACGAATCGGTGACATCAGTCATGCAATCCAGAAGCATTGTGAGTCCCATGGATATGGAGTAGTTCGCGAGTTTGTAGGTCATGGAATCGGTGCGGAAATGCATGAAGATCCTTCTGTTCCTAATTACGGTCGTGCAGGCAATGGTCCATTAATAAAGAATGGATTGTGTTTAGCAATCGAACCTATGATTACTCTAGGGTCTCCCAAGATTGGCATGCTTCCAGACAGATGGACTATTAAGACGTTGGATGGTAGCTTTGCAGCACATTTCGAACACACGATTGCCGTTCACAATGGAAAGGCAGAGATACTCTCTTCATTTGATGAAATTGAACAAGTAGAAGGTAAATTATATTAAGTATGGCAAAACAGTCCGCTATTGAACAAGATGGAGTTATAGTTGAAGCACTCTCAAATGCCATGTTTCGAGTTGAGCTTGAGAATGGTCATGAAATTACCGCTCATATTTCAGGTAAAATGAGAATGCATTATATTAAGATCCTACCTGGAGATAAGGTAAGGGTTGAGATGAGTCCTTATGATTTAACAAAGGGACGAATCGTTTTTAGATATAAATAAAAAACATAATATGAAGACAAGAGCATCTTTAAAAAAACGTACTCCAGAGTGCAAGATTGTACGTCGCAAAGGACGTTTATATGTAATTAACAAAAAGAACCCTAAGTTCAAAATGCGTCAGGGTTAATTAATTGTTGCAAAAGAAAAATTTAGTATATGGCAATTAGAATTGTTGGTGTTGATTTGCCCCAAAATAAAAGAGGTGAAATCGCTTTGACTTATGTTTATGGTATAGGTCGCAGTAGTTCAGCTAAGATCTTAGATAAAGCAGGTGTTGATAGAGATCTGAAGGTTAAAGACTGGACAGATGATCAAGCTGCTAAGATTCGTGAAATCATCGCTGCTGAATTTAAGGTAGAAGGTGATTTGCGTTCAGAAATCCAATTGAACATTAAACGTTTGATGGATATCGGATGTTATCGCGGTGTTCGCCACCGTATTGGTTTGCCAGTACGTGGTCAAAGCACAAAGAACAACGCCCGTACACGTAAGGGTAAGAAAAAGACAGTTGCAAATAAGAAAAAAGCTACTAAATAATAATTAGATATGGCAAAGAAAACAGTCGCAGCTAAGAAGAGAAATGTTAAGGTTGACGCTATGGGTCAGTTGCATGTACATAGCTCATTCAATAACATTATTGTATCTTTAGCAAACAGCGAGGGTCAGATTATTTCTTGGTCTTCAGCTGGTAAGATGGGATTCCGTGGTTCTAAAAAGAACACTCCCTATGCAGCACAGATGGCTGCCCAAGATTGTGCAAAAGTTGCTTTCGATCTTGGTTTGAGAAAGGTTAAGGCATATGTAAAAGGTCCAGGAAACGGCCGTGAGTCAGCTATCCGTACCGTACACGGTGCAGGTATCGAGGTAACTGAAATCATTGATGTTACTCCATTGCCACACAATGGTTGTCGTCCTCCTAAGAGAAGAAGAGTTTAATTCATTACAAACCTAATTACAGCAGGATTCTCCAGAACATTTCTTTATGTAGTAAGCGACTGCAAACTGTGTGAATCCTGCCTCACTTAACTTAAAAAATAAATAAAATGGCTAGATATACTGGACCAAAATCAAGAATTGCTCGTAGATTCGGCGAGGCTATTTTCGGTGCTGACAAGGTTTTGTCAAAAAGAAATTTCCCTCCTGGCCAGCACGGTAATTCAAGAAGAAGAAAGACATCTGAGTATGGTATCATGTTAGCTGAGAAACAAAAGGCTAAATATACTTACGGTGTATTGGAAAAACAATTCCGCAATATGTTCGAGAAAGCATCTCGCGCTAACGGTATTACCGGTGAGATTCTTTTGCAGAATTTGGAGTGCCGTTTGGATAACGTAGTTTATCGTTTGGGTATTGCTCCTACTCGTGCAGCTGCTCGTCAGTTGGTAAGCCACAGACACATTGTTGTTGACGGTCAGGTAGTAAATATTCCTTCGTATGCTGTTAAACAAGGTCAAATTATCGGTGTTCGTGAAAAATCTAAATCTTTGGAAGTAATTGCTGATGCATTGGCTGGTTTCAACCACAGCAAGTACCCATGGATTGAGTGGGATGAGAACACCAAGTCAGGTAAGTTCTTGCACAAGCCTGAGCGCGCAGACATTCCAGAGAACATTAAGGAGCAGTTGATCGTTGAGTTGTACTCTAAATAATAATTAAAGAATGGCGATATTAGCATTTCAAAAACCTGATAAAGTATTAATGTTGGAGGCGAGCGATAGCTTCGGTAAATTCGAATTTCGCCCGTTGGAGCCCGGTTTTGGTATTACTGTTGGTAATGCTTTACGCCGTATTCTTCTTTCTTCACTTGAGGGTTATGCCATCAATACTATGCGTATTGCTGGTGTGGAGCATGAATTTGCTTCCGTTCCTGGAGTAAAAGAGGATGTAACCAACATTATCTTGAATCTGAAGCAAGTTCGATTCAAACAAAGAGTAGAAGAATTCGAGAATGAGAAAGTGAGCATCACCGTTGAAAATGCAACAGAATTTAAAGCTGGTGATTTGAACAAGTATCTGACTGGATTTGAAGTGTTAAACCCTGAATTAGTTATTTGCCATTTAGATGCCAAAGCAACAATGCAGATTGAATTATCCATTAACAAGGGTAGAGGATATGTTCCTGCTGATGAAAATCGCGAATACTGTACCGATGTTAATGTAATTCCAATCGATTCAATTTACACTCCAATTAGAAATGTTAAGTACGCTGTTGAAAATTATCGAGTAGAGCAGAAAACTGACTACGAGAAACTCGTTCTTGAAATTTCTACTGATGGTTCCATTCACCCGAAGGACGCTTTGAAAGAAGCTGCAAAAATCCTGATTTATCACTTCATGTTATTCTCTGACGAGAAAATCACTCTTGAAAATTCTGATACTGAGGGTAACGAAGAGTTTGATGAGGAAGTATTGCACATGCGTCAACTTCTGAAGACTAGATTAGTCGACATGGATCTTTCTGTAAGAGCCTTGAACTGTTTGAAAGCTGCTGATGTTGAAACATTGGGAGACTTGGTTCAGTTCAACAAAACAGACTTGTTGAAATTTAGAAACTTCGGTAAGAAATCGCTCACTGAGCTTGATGATTTGCTAGAGGGTCTGAATCTGTCGTTTGGAACTGATATTTCTAAATATAAATTAGATAAAGAATAATAAACAATGAGACATAATAAAAAATTCAATCATTTGGGCCGTACTGCATCTCACAGAAATGCTATGTTGGCTAACATGGCTATTTCTCTGATCATGCACAAAAGAATCACTACGACTCTCGCAAAGGCAAAAGCGCTGAAAAAATATGTTGAGCCTTTGATCACTAAGTCTAAGGAAGATACTACAAATTCTCGTCGTGTAGTATTCAGCTATTTGCAGAACAAATATGCAATTACTGAGTTATTCCAGGAAATCTCTGTAAAGGTTGCCGACCGTCCAGGTGGTTATACCAGAATCATTAAGACTGGTTTCCGTGCTAGTGATAATGCGCCGATGTGTTTCATCGAGTTGGTTGACTATAACGAAAACATGGCTAAGCAAGCTACTAAGAAAGCAACTCGTACACGTCGTTCTAAAAAATCTGCGGCTGCTGAGACACAGGCTGTTGAAGCTCCTGCAACAGAAAATGCAGCAGAATAATTTGCTATATACTAAAGATCGAGGATGCATCATGCGATGCATCCTCTTTTTTTCATTTATATTTTACCTATGAATTTACTTTGGCTTGATCTTAACTGTTCCTTTGCTCATTCTTCTTTAGCTCTTCCCGCTCTCCATGCTAATGCCTGCGACAAGGTTCCTGATGTTGTTTGGATGTCTCATTCAGCAACCATTAATGAATCGCCCACAGTTATTGCTTCTGACATCTACACTTATGCTCCTGATGTGCTGGCTTGCACCTGCTGGTTATTTACGCGCGATGTTTTATTGCCGGTTTTGGCTCGTGTTCATGCTCTCTTGCCTTCCTGTAAAATTGTATTAGGTGGACCTGAATTTCTTGATGACAATAAAGAATTTCTTTTAAATCATCCGTTTATTCATTGTGTTTTTCGTGGCGAGGGTGAAGAAAGTTTCGCTGCGTGGTTACAGGTTTCACACGACCGCCATCAATGGAACACCATTTCCGGACTCTGTTACTTTGACTCAGAAGGTTTATATCATGACAATGGTTTTGCCCGCGTCTCTTCTTTTTCTTCTCTTCCATCTCCCGAAAGCAGTTCCTTTTTTAATTGGAGCAAGCCATTTGTGCAGTTAGAAACCACGCGAGGTTGTTTCAACACTTGTTCCTTTTGCGTCAGCGGAGGCGACAAGCCCGTACGCAGTCTGCCGATTGAAAAGGTCCGTTCTCGCTTGCAACTTATCCGTTCACATGGTATCAAGGAAATCCGTTTACTCGATCGCACCTTCAATTTCAACAAACGTTATGCTTGTCAATTACTCGATCTCTTTCTCGAGTTCCCCGACATGCATTTTCATCTTGAAATTCACCCTGCTCTTCTTTCCTCTGAGCTCCGTGCCCGAATTTCAACTTTGCCCCACGGTCTTCTTCATTTAGAAGCCGGCATCCAAAGTCTTCATCAGAATGTACTTGACGAATCTCATCGTTTAGGTAAATTAGAAGATGCTCTTGACGGACTCAAGTTTCTCTGTTCTTTAGACAACACGGTTACGCATGTAGATCTCATCGCCGGTTTGCCGCATTACACGCTCATGCAAATTTTTGATGATGTCCGTATGCTCGCTTCGTTGCGTGCTGATGAGATTCAGCTTGAATTGCTAAAAGTTCTTCCCGGTACCGACATGCGTCGTCGAGCATCTTCCTTAGGATTGGTCTTTTCGCCAACGCCTCCCTATGAGATTCTTGCTACGCCTTCCATCTCACCGAAAGAGTTGCAGCGCTCACACCAGTTGTCCCGTCTTTTAGACTTTTACTATAATACAGAATCCTGGCAGTCTGTATTTCGCGACCTTCTTTTAAATTATCCCGATTTCCTGTCCTCATTTTTAGACCATCTTATACGTATTCATGTCATCGACCAGCCGTTGGCTCTCGACCGTCGTGGAGTCATTCTCTATGAATTCTGTAAGCAATACTATCCAGATAGTCTTCACCTGGTAGTTTGTGCTTGGTTAGAAGGAGGTCATTCACTCAAGAAGCAGCCAGCTGAATACGTACGTACCAAGCATATAGAATCTCCTTCGGTTTGGGATATAGATTACGGCTCTTACACCGAGTCACTTCGATTATGCCTCTTGGATATGCCCGGCTTGCCTTATTTAGTATGGTATGGTTATGACAGCCAGTCACAAAATCCCAAACCCGTTTTTAAGGCTCATTCCTTAAGATAATTCCTTTTTAAGTATCTTCTGCACCCTCTCGCAGAAGATACTTCTATTTACCAACAAACTAACAGACTCAGAATATGACTTCAAACAACTCCATGACATTCAGAGAGTGGCTTACTCTGATTGGTTTAACTTGTGCCGCATTTATATTCAATACATCAGAATTCATACCCATTGGACTCCTTTCTGATATAGCTCAGGATTTCTCAATGTCAGAAGCCCAAGCAGGAATGCTGATTTCCATTTACGCTTGGCTCGTTATGTTACTCTCTCTTCCATTAATGCTCTTAGTGTCTCGAATGGAATTGCGCAAGCTCCTACTATTCGTACTATTTCTTTTCACCATCTTTCAGGTTCTTTCTGCTTGTTCTGAAAGTTACAACTGGTTGTTGTTGTCCCGTGTTGGCGTAGCCTGTGCCCATTCTATTTTCTGGTCTATTGTTTCTCCAATGGCCGTTCGCCTTGTTCCCGACCGTTTTCGTTCTTTAGCATTGGGAATGATTGTCACCGGCACATCCATAGCTACCATATTCGGTTTGCCTTTGGGTAGATTAATCGGACTGTACTTAGGTTGGCGTATGGCTTTTCTGAGTATCGGTGTCTTATCCACACTCATTTTTGCTTATTTGTTCTTTACCTTGCCCACGTTGCCAAGTCGCGGGAGTTTTTCACTTCAGCGCCTCCCGGAACTGTTCTGTCGAAAGTCGCTCTTCGTTTTGTTTGTGCTGACCTTTTTGATTTCTGGTTCCTATTACGTAGGATATAGCTATATTGAGCCCTTCCTCAAACAGGTTGCTGGTTTAGATGATAATTGGATTACTTTAAGTTTAATGATTTTTGGTGCGTCCGGACTTTTAGGAAGTTTTGCTTTTTCCAAGTATTATGCACTTCGTCCCATATTATTCACCAAGATAGTACTCCTGGTACTCACATTTTGCCTGTTCTTTTTACAGTTATCTTCTGTTTCTTTATTCTCCGTTCTACTTTTGTTCATCCTATGGGGAGCCTCCGTTACGGCCTACAATGTATCGTTTCAGTCCGAAATTATCAAGCATTCTCCTGCAGATGCAACCTCTGTTTCCATGTCAGTGTTTTCAGGCATCTTTAATTTAGGAATAGGCTGCGGAACTTGGATTGGAGGCGTAACTTGCACCTGCTGGTCCTTATCCTTCATAGGATATGCGGGAGCTTTCTTTGCAGTTTTGGCCCTTGTTTACTGGTTCAGACACAAGTCGCTCCTTTATTCCCATTAAGTTTTTCTTTAACTTATTCTATTTGGAGTCCGTTTGAATCCAATTGCCATCAGTTACAGTCTGTGCGATGCAATCAGTTGTAATTCACCTTAGAGTGACATCTTTCTTCCTCTTCTGGTGCAACCGATCAATTCCGCAATCTTTCATGACGCATGTTTTATGCATAAATATGCATACTAATATGTTTTACACTTCTTGAATATTGCATAAAATCAGCATATTATGCGGTGTATTGATTATTTATTCAAAGAAATATTGCATAAAAATACTATTATTCAGAATAAATATGTAATTTTGTCTCGATAACAGATAAGGTTAAGCATGATGAATAAGAACAGTCGTTTGGAGTTGATAAAAATGATCTTGAACAGTCAGGAGATAGCCAGTCAGGAAGCTTTATTGCGTGAGATGTCAAAAGCCGGAGTAAAGATGACCCAAGCCACGCTTTCGAGAGATTTAAAACAGCTCAAGGTAATTAAAAACATTACCCCTTCGGGGAAATATGCCTACATATTGCCGAGCAATCAGGCCTATCGTCGTGTGTCTGACAACCATCTGACTATGGCGGCGAGCAATCGGGCCGGTTTATTGTCGGTCAATTTTTCGGGCAACATATTAGTGGTGCACACCCTGCCCGGTCATGCCAGTCATATAGCTTATGATATAGATAATGCAAATATAGAAGAATTTATAGGAACAATTGCAGGCGACGATACCATTTTCTTGGTTATGGCCGAGCATGTAGAAAGAGCAGAAGCCATTCGCAGATTAGCTGAGGTTGTTCCCAATATTAAATAAAAACATGGAAAAGGACGAATACAATGATGGTATCAGAGTAGTTGTTGCCGATGCTACTCATGAAAAGTATGTAGATACAATTCTGACAACGATTACCGATGCAGCTAAAAAGAGAGGTTCGGGTATAGCATCTCGTACTCATGAGTATTTAGCAACCAAGATGAAAGAGCGCAAGGCTGTAATCGCTTTGGCAGGTGAGGGCGAAACCGAAGAATTTGCCGGCTTTTGTTATATTGAAAGCTGGGGAAACAAGCAATATGTTGCCAATTCGGGTTTGATTGTCGTGGAAAAATTCCGCCGTCATCATTTAGCTACCCGTATTAAGCGTACTGCATTTTCTTTGTCTCGTTTGCGTTGGCCTCATGCCAAACTGTTTGGCTTGACCAGTCAGCGTGCCGTTATGAAAATCAACACAGAACTGGGCTATGTGCCGGTTACCTTTGCCGAGTTGACAGACGATGATGCCTATTGGAAAGGTTGTGGTACTCCCGAAGAGCCATGCTGTGTGAATTGTGACATTTTGGCGCGTACCAACCGTAAATATTGTGTTTGTACGGCTATGCTCTATGATCCGGCCGACCATCCGAATGAAGTGTTGCCGGTGCAGTTGCCCGAGGACGTAGTCAAGATGGCTCGTGAAGCAGCTAATTCAGATATGAGATAATTCGGAAATATTTAGTATAAGAACCCCAAATAGAAACAAAAATATGGCAAAGAAAGTAGTAGTAGCATTTAGCGGTGGTTTGGACACCTCCTATACCGTTATGTATTTGGCTAAGGAAAAAGGATATGAAGTTTATGCAGCTTGTGCCAATACAGGCGGATTCAGTGCCGAGCAGCTAAAAGCCAATGAAGAAAATGCCTATAAGTTAGGTGCCAAGGAATATGTTACTCTGGATGTAACCAAGGAATATTATGAAAAGAGCCTGCGTTACATGATTTACGGCAATGTGTTGCGCAACAACTGTTATCCTATTTCTGTGTCGTCGGAGCGTATTTTTCAGGCTATAGCCATTGCTCGTTATGCTAAGGAAATCGGTGCCCAGGCCATTGCACACGGATCAACCGGAGCCGGTAACGATCAGATTCGCTTTGACATGACCTTTATGGTGATGGCACCAGATATGGAAATCATCACACTCACACGCGACAACAACCTCAGTCGCCAGGAAGAGGTAGACTATTTGAATAGCCACGGCTATTTTGCCGATTTTACCAAGTTGAAATATTCTTATAACGTTGGAATTTGGGGAACTTCGATTTGTGGCGGTGAATTGCTTGACAGCAATCAGGGCTTGCCAGAGAGTGCTTTCCTGAAGCATCCTACAAAAGAAGGTACCGAACTGTTGAAAATCGGTTTCAAAAATGGTGAAATCTGCAGTGTCAACGGAGAGGATTATGAAGATAAGGTAAAAGCCATTCAGAAAATTGAAGAAATCGGTGCCGCTTATGCCATTGGCCGCGACTGTCATGTGGGCGATACTATCATTGGAATCAAGGGTAGAGTAGGTTTCGAGGCTGCGGCTCCTATGTTGATTATCGGTGCGCATCGTTTCCTTGAGAAATACACATTGAGCAAATGGCAGCAATATTGGAAAGAGCAAGTAGCCAACTGGTATGGCATGTTCTTGCACGAGAGTCAGTATCTGGAGCCTGTCATGCCCGATATTGAAGCGATGCTTACCAGCTCGCAGCGTAATGTAAATGGTGTTGTCACCTTGGAACTCCGTCCTTATGGATTCAGTACAGTGGGAGTTGACTCTGCCGACGACTTGGTTAAGAACAAGTTTGGTGAGTATGGTGAAACGCAGAAAGGCTGGACTGCCGACGATGCCAAGGGATTCATCAAGGTTACTTCTACTCCTTTGCGTTTGTATTATGCCAATCATCAAGACGAAGAACGTATTCAGTAACAGGTAAAGCGTTGCGACTATGGCAAATGAACAAAAGAAGTTAGAACGCCCGCGTAGAGACAGGATGATTTCGGGTGTATGTGCTGCCATTGCCAATTATTTTGGCTTAGATCCCGTGCTGGTACGGGTTGGATATGCTCTTCTCACCGTATTCACTGCCTTTTCGGGAATTATAATATACTTTATCCTTCTGTTGATTATACCGGAGGAACCTAACCGTTTTATGGGACAAAGATGATAAAAGTAGGAATTATAGGAGGTGCCGGATATACAGCCGGCGAACTCTGCAGAATATTGTTGAATCATCCGGATGTGGAACTGGTGTTTATCAACAGTTCCAGCAATGCCGGAAACAAGTTGACTGATGTACACGAAGGACTGTACGGCGAAACCGACATGACCTTCACCGACCAGTTGCCTTTCGACCAGGTAGATGTTATTTATTTCTGTTTCGGTCATGGCAAAAGTGCCGAATTCCTGAACGAACATACCATTCCTTCGCATGTTAAGATTATAGATTTGGCACAAGACTTCCGTTTGGCAGCTCCTGGAAACGATTATGTGTATGGATTGCCCGAACTGAATAAAGAAGCTATTCAAAAAGCACAGCATGTGGCTAATCCCGGATGTTTTGCCACTTGCATCCAGTTAGGACTGTTGCCTTTGGCTGCAAAAGGATGGTTACAAGGTGCGGTAGCAGTCAATGCCATTACAGGAAGCACCGGAGCAGGTGTTAAACCCGGATCCACCACACACTTCAGTTGGCGCAATAACAATATGAGTATCTATAAGGCATTCAACCACCAGCATGTGCCCGAAATATGCCAGTCGTTAAAGCAATTACAGGCTGACTTCACCGGACCGATAGATTTCATACCTTATCGCGGTGACTTCGCACGCGGCATTTTTGCCACTTTAGTGGTACATATGCAGCCCGGTTATGATGCCGAAGCAGTGAAGGAAGCCTATCGCCAGTATTATCAGCATGCCGCATTCACACACTATGTGGAGAAGGGAATCGACATGAAGCAAGTGGTCAACACAAACAAGGCATTGGTGCATGTGGATTGCTTTGAGGACAAACTGCTCATAACGTCTACTATCGACAACTTGCTGAAGGGAGCAAGCGGACAGGCTGTGCAAAATATGAACCTAATGTTCGGATTGGACGAAACCGCCGGACTGAAACTAAAGCCTTCGGCTTTTTAACAAAAAACGAACCATGAAGTTATTCGATGTATATCCTTTGTTCGATGTCAATATCGTAAAGGGACAGGGCTGCCACGTTTGGGACGATAAAGGGCAGGAATATTTAGACCTTTACGGCGGTCATGCCGTAATCAGTATCGGTCATGCCCATCCGCATTATGTGGAAGCTATCTGCAAGCAAGTAGCTACTTTGGGCTTTTACAGCAACTCTGTAATCAATACGCTGCAGGTGCAGTTGGCCGAGCGTTTGGGACGTGCTTGCGGTTACGAGGATTATCAGTTGTTTTTGATAAATTCCGGTGCTGAGGCCAACGAGAATGCCTTGAAACTGGCCAGCTTCTACAACGGCCGCACGCGTGTTCTGTCATTCGAAAAAGCCTTCCACGGTCGTACGTCTTTGGCTGTCGAAGTAACGAACAATCCAAAGATAATAGCTCCCATCAACAGTAACGGTCATGTCACCTATCTTCCTTTGAATGACCTGGAAGCTTTTCGCCGTGAACTGGCAAAGGGTGATGTCTGTGCCGTTATTATCGAGTGTATTCAGGGAGTGGGAGGTATCCGTATGGTGACACCCGAGTTTATGCAAGGCTTGCGTGCGGCGTGCGATGAATACAACACGGTGCTGATTTGCGACGAGATACAGTGCGGCTATGGAAGAAGCGGAAAATTCTTTGCGCATCAACACCTGGGCGTTCGTCCCGATATGATAACCGTGGCCAAGGGAATTGCAAACGGACTGCCGATGGGCGGTGTGTTGATTCATCCAAAGTTTCAGCCCGTTTACGGACAGCTGGGTACCACTTTTGGGGGCAATCATTTAGCCTGTGCAGCAGCCTTGGCTGTGCTTGATGTCATCGAGCAAGAGCATTTGGTAGAAAATGCAGCCACTGTCGGACAGTATCTTATCGAGGGCATCAAGGCGTTGCATTTGCCTCATGTGGTAGATGTGCGCGGCGAAGGACTGATGATTGGTATTGAACTCGATGTGCCTTATAAAGAGTTGCGTTCGCATCTGTTGTTCCAGGAACATTGTTTCACCGGTTGTAGCGGCACGAATGTATTGCGCTTGTTGCCACCGTTGTCGCTAACGAAAGAACAGGCGCAGGATTTCTTGGAGCGCTTGCAGCGTGCATCACAGGCAACATGCTGAATAATAAAAGAATAAGAGTTATAAAGATAGAGCCGGATAGCGAGGATTTCATCCTATGTGGCTCTGTCTTTTTTTAATTTACGAGCTTTTCGAATCTGAAAATCAACCTACGAAAAAATCATATCAAATGAAAATTGCAATTATAGGTGCGGGAAATATGGGCGGAGCCATTGCTCGCGGACTGGCACAAAGCGGTTCGGTGAACGAGGGAGACTTGCGTGTTTCCAATCCTTCACCCCGAAAACTGCAAGCTTTGCAGCAAGATTTTCCATTCATTACAGTCAGCCAAGACAATAAGGAAGTGGTGCGCGGTGCCGATTTGGTACTTCTGGCGGTCAAGCCGTGGAAACTGGAGTCTGTGGCACAGGAGTTAATTCCGGTGCTCGATCCGGACAAACAGATGCTGGCATCCGTAGCCGGTGGGGTAGGACTCGCCGAGCTCAAGGCCTTGTTTGGCGATAGCCATGCACACATGCCCTATTTTTATGTCATGCCCAACACCGCCGTTGCCGTATGTCAAAGCATGACTTTCCTGGCTGCTTGCGGTGCTACCGAGGCGCAAACCGAATCTGTGGCTCAACTGTTTCGTCTTTTGGGAAAAGTAGAAGTGGTAGAGGAGCGTCTGATGGATGCCGGCATGTCCTTGGCATCCTGCGGCATTGCCTTTGCCATGCGCTATATTCGCGCAGCCATGGAGGGAGGAGTTGAACTGGGATTCTATCCTTCTCAGGCACAGCATATCGTGATGCAGACTTTGCAAGGAGCTGTTTCGTTGCTCGAAAACAGTGGGCTGCATCCCGAAGCCGAGATAGATCGTGTGACCACCCCCGGTGGAATTACCATTCGCGGACTGAACGAAATGGAGCATGCCGGTTTTACCGACAGTGTGATTCGCGGTCTGCGTGCAGCCAAACCCCTGAAGAAGTAACCACAAAGAATATAATCCTTAAAAACAAGAATCCTATGAGAGTATTTCAGCATGTGTCAGATATAGGAAATCTGAGTCAAGCTTTGCAAGAAGCTTTTGAGATTAAAAAAGACCGTTTTCAATTCCAGCATTTGGGAAAGAACAAAACTGCGCTGCTTATCTTTTTCAATAACAGTTTGCGCACGCGTTTGAGCACCCAGAAGGCTGCCTTGAATCTAGGCATGAATGTCATTGTGCTCGATGTGAATCAGGGAGCATGGAAACTGGAAACCGAGCGTGGCGTCATTATGGACGGCGACAAGAGTGAGCATCTGCTCGAAGCCATTCCGGTGATGAGCTCCTATTGCGATATTATCGGTGTGCGTTCCTTCGCCACTTTCCAAAGCCGCAAGGACGATTATGAAGAAAAGATTCTGAACCAGTTTATCAAGTATTCCGGCAAACCCGTTTTCTTTATGGAGAGTGCTACGGTACACCCGTTGCAGAGCTTTGCCGATTTGATAACGATAGAGGAATATAAAAAGACAGCCCGACCTAAAGTAGTGCTGACATGGGCGCCTCATCCCAAGGCCTTGCCGCAAGCCGTTCCCAACAGCTTTGCACAATGGATGAATGCTGCCGATGTGGATTTTGTGATAACTCATCCGAAAGGCTATGAACTCGATCCGTTGTTTGCCGGCAATGCCCGAGTGGAGTACGACCAGCTGAAGGCATTCGAGGGAGCCGACTTTATTTATGCCAAGAACTGGAGCTGTCCGGGTGTTACCTGTCCCGAGGACTACGGAAAGATATTGTCTCAGGATATGTCGTGGACGGTAGATGAGGCGCACATGGCTGTCACCAACAATGCCTACTTTATGCACTGTTTGCCGGTTCGCCGCAACATGATTGTTACCGATGGTGTGATAGAAAGTCCGCAGTCTTTGGTGATACCCGAAGCTGCCAACCGGGAAATCTCTGCAACGGTGGTGTTGAAACGCATGTTAGAAGCCCTATAAAAAGAAGCCTCAATCCGGAACTTTCGTCAGTTCCGAGTTGAGGCTTCCTTTTTATCACATTGTCCAAATTGACATTTTGTATATTTCGATGCTCTGAGAATGGCGCATATTCCCCCCGTCGGCCGGTGGCTGGCAAATTCTTTATTCTCGCAAGCCTTGTTTTGAGTTAGTGTGTTGAAACAGTGAATGATAACTCCTGTTTTTGCTGAACTTCAGAATCAGCATCCAGCTACTGAAAAACTGTTTTATGAACATTTGTCTGTTAATTTGTACTGTAATTTTACTTCTTAAAAAATATCTCATGACAAAAAATGAAACATCTCGTGAGATAAAATAAAATATCTCATGATTTAATTATTCGGATAACCCGTTTTATTTTGCATTAACTGCTGTACATCTGAATAACTATGCGTTGTGTGTCGTATAAATATTCAAAATTCTTTTCAGATTACTTGGATTGTTATTCGCTGTGTGTTTTGAAATTTTGCAAATACTTGTCAATATGTAAGCAAATGAAGAATACTATCTGACGAATGTTTTTGCCTTGTTCAGTTGTTTGCTTCTGCCCATAACATAAATATATTTATGAAACTGCGAAAGTTATGAAAAAAAACAGACTTGCAAACGAAGATGTTCTTCTATTTGATAAAAAGGAGAATAATTATATTTCTGTATATGAAGAAAATTTCTTCAAAAACATGACGTACAAACAAGGGTATGAAGTCACCGCATTAAATGACCTTATCGTCTCAGAGTACGAGAATGAAGACGAGATATATGTGGTTAGAGAATGCTATGAGGAATATGTCGTCGGGAGAGGCATCGGAACGGATGGAACTTTTGAGAAGCATGTAATGACTCTATCAGAAGCATTGGATTAAACCTTAAAGACATAGGTTTGATAGACGGAGATATTACGCTTTTTGCCTGGTTGCGTCAGTGTGACTACAAATACGTGAATTATAATCGAAACTATGACTGGGAGAAATAATGGGATATGGTGTAGATTTTTTTTGCAAACAATTTGCAGAAGTCACAAAAAAATGCGAATATTGTATTAAGACAGTGCCTCTATACGATGAAAAGTTCACCGTATTGTATGCTTTCTTTCTACATGATAGACCGAGCTTATGAGGCAAGAACATTTACAGTTTTCAAAATTCGGAACTAGTTTTATTCTATATCACTAATTGTTGATAAATAAACCATGAACAACAAATCAATCCTTTTGGCCGGATTAGGTTCTCTGTCACTAATCCCGGCTTTGGCTCAAACAGCAGTACAGCAACCAAACGTGATTTTTTTGGTAGCTGACGACTTGGGTTACGGCGATCTTTCGTGCTATGGCGCAACGAGAGTGTCTACGCCTATTCTCGACAGTATCGCAAACAACGGTATCCGCTTTACGGATGCCCACGCAGTTGCGGCAACCAGTACTCCTTCGCGCTATTCCATGCTCACGGGCGAATACTGCTTCCGCCGTCCCGGAACGGATATTGCAACGGGAGATGCCGGCATGATTATCCGTCCGGAGCAATATACCTTGGCAGACATGTTCAAGAGTTGCGGCTATGCCACCGGAGCTATAGGCAAGTGGCATTTGGGTTTGGGTAGTCAAACAGGAAAGCAGAACTGGAACGAAAAGCTCGATATGGGACTCAACGATATCGGTTTTGACTATTACTGTATTATGGCTGCTACTGCTGATAGGGTGCCTTGCGTATATATTGAAAACGGAATGGTGAAAGACTATGATCCTTCTGCTCCCATCTCTGTAAGCTACAGCAAGAACTTCGCCGGTGAACCTACCGGCAAGGATAATCCCGAATTATTGACCAAACTGAGATCCAGCCACGGACACAACCAAGCCATCGTGAACGGTATCGGACGAATCGGGTTTATGAAAGGCGGCGGCAAGGCTCTTTGGCGCGATGAGGATATTGCCGATTCGATAGCTGCTTCGGCTGTCCGATTCATAGAACGCAATGCCGAAAACCCATTCTTCCTTTATTTGTGTACGAATGATGTGCATGTACCGCGCTATCCGCACGAACGTTTCCGCGGAAAGAGCCCGATGGGACTCAGGGGAGAGGCCATCCTTCAGTTCGATTATACGGTAGGACAGGTGATGCAAACTTTGAAACGACTGAATCTAGACGAGAATACGCTGGTTATAATCACCAGCGACAACGGTCCGGTTCTTGATGACGGCTATCAGGACCAGGCATGCGAACTGGCACAAGACCATAAGCCGGGCGGACCATGGCGCGGTGGTAAGTACAGTGCCTTCGAAGCCGGAACAGCAGTTCCTTTTATTGTCAATTGGCCTGCTGTAATCAAACAAGGCAAAGTGAGCAATGCTCTTGTGTCGCACATCGACCTGGTGGCTTCCATGGCAAGCCTCATTGGTGCAGAAGTGCCGCTCAATGCAGCTCCCGACAGCCGAGACCAGATTGACACTTGGCTGGGACGAAGCGACAAGTCGGCTCCTTTCGTTGCCGAAATGGCACAGGATCACACCGTTTCACTGCGCACCGAGCAATGGAAATACATCGAACCAAGCAATGGAGCTGCCAAACAAGGTCAGACGGGTATTGAAACCGGCTATCTCAAAACGCCCCAGCTGTATGACATCCAAGCTTCGCGCTACGAACAAGACAACGTGTATGATGCTCATCCTCAAGTAGTGCAACAATTGGCATATCGCCTGGACAGCCTGCGCCAGCCCAAGACAAGTGCTGATACTTGTTTTTGGTATCATCTGCTCACTCCGAATCGTGAGTCTTTGTGTGCTACTTCCACCGGAGCAGGCAAAGGAGTTGTTGGAGAAAAGAAGTCCGCCAAAACTGCTTTGCAATGGAAATTTGTGAAACGTCCCGAGGGAGATGGCTATGATATTGTGAATCGGGCAGACAACTCCTATCTGATGCCCGGAGCAGTACAGCGTCCCGCCTTGCAGCTGCATACATCTGCAAAGCGTCCGGCTAAAGGCTGGGTTCTCCATACCAATGGCATCATGAATTGCCTTTTCAGTGTTTCGAGCGGCACTTCGCAAATGAACCAAAGTGAGAAGTCAAGAAACTATCAGGTGCTGAATTGGGGAAATGGTATCAATACAACTGATGCAGGTTGTCTTTATGCAGCCGTTCTTGCAGATGCCAGTGTGTCGGGAATTGTTGACGGCATTGAATCAGTCGTTGAGGCTGCTTCTTCTCAGTTGGAAATCAATGCGGGACGCTTTGTGTGGGGTACTTATTCCGTTGATCTTTATGACATCACCGGCAAGCGTTGTCCGCAAGGCAAGATGCCAGTCGATGGAATCTATATCGTGCGTTGCGGAAAGAAAGCATGGAAGATAGCTTTGTGATGCATTAAAACAAATCAGTCGATTAAAATACAAAGAGCTGTTTGCCGGTAAGTGAACCTGGCAAACAGCTCTTTGAAGTTATATAAAGACAATTCTTTACAGCATTTTATAATTGGTTGCATAGGATACAGCCTCTGCAATGCTCCTGACTCCCATTTTGGAAAACAAACTCTTTTTATTAGCCTTAATGGTGTCTATAGACTTGCACAATATATCGGATATGTCGTTCATGGTATGGCCTTGAGCGGAAAGAACCAATATGTCACGCTCAGTTTCGCTCAAAGTTCTTTCTTCTCTCTTTAGCCATTTGTGCTTGTCGAATGAATATTCATAATAAGAATCAGATTCCGTTTTTTTTATAATTGCATCGCCGGGAATGGTTTTTGCCGACATAGAAAAAGTGCATAATGCCAGCCATATATGTCCGTCTTTGGTCAACATTACAGGAGTGAGATGGTGATTCACCAATCTTTGTTTTCTGCCGTTTATCAGATGAAAATCATAAGATAAGGTGTAGTCAAGACGTTCTTCGATGGAGATTTCGTATAAAAACTCAATACCTTTCTTATTAATCTCTAATAGTGTATGCAGTTCTTGTTCCGGTATATAATCTAAATAGAAGTTGTAACTGAGATCTTTGATTTTTTCTGAGGATAGTCCACACCAGTATGCTAAATTCTCTGACACGTACAAAAACTCCTGTTTGAAAAAATCTATGATATATACACATTGGTGTGTAGTTCTTGCAAAAGCTTTTGCTGCATTGACAAGGACATTGATTTGTTGATAATCCTCGTCTGTGACATTTTGAGCATAATAAGATGCTATAAAGCTACCTCTTCTTTCCATACATTTGACTAATAAAATTGCGCAAAAATACTGTTTTTTTTTACAAACCATAAAATAGTCTATTAAAAACTAAAAAACAGAGTGTTTTTTTAGAATGACATTGCATAACTTTTGTTGCTTTCTTTATTGTCAAGTGTATCGGTCGGTACAATTCGTTGCTTCTTTTGGAACAGGGCAAACCCTTGTATGCTTCACGAGTGCATTTATGGGTGACGAACTATTCTGCTCTCATCGTTTATTTTTGATACAAAAAATAGATTTCATAATTCTTCTTAGTTTTTACATTCTATTTTTTTCATTCTCACCAGCTCCGGTTCCTTTATATTTTGAACGGGCAGTATTAAAACTATAGCTGATGGTCAGTCTTACATTTCTTTGTTCGGACTTGTTGAATAATTCTGTCATGATGTCTTTACTGTGTATGGTTGATCGGCCTCTTGATTTATCAAATAAATCATTTCCATAAAGGGTAAAGGTAAGATTGTCGTTCAAGAACGATTTTCTTATCATTAGATTTACTCTACTGGTAGACGCTAAAGACATGTTCTGCATGTTTCCTGATGATGTAAACTGTATGTCAGCTCCCAATACCCATTCTTTGGGCAGTGATATGCTGTTGTTAAGAGTAAAAGAATATAATGGTTTGTTGAATTTCATATGTTTATCAAAACTGGTTGCAGAATAGAATTGCTTTATGATTCCTATGGTTGCTTGTGGTTTCCAACATCCGAAAGTGGGCTGTGCCCCCATAACGAACTGAAATTGTGTGTGATGAGGAATGTTTTCAAAAGAAAGAAGTTTTGCCGAAGAATCATCTGCATATTGTGTCGTATTCCAAAAGATGGCATCGACATCATGATTGACAGATGCTTGTGCAAACAGCCATTTCCACATACCGGACAGCTGTACATTATATTTCTTTGTAGGTTGAAGTTTGGGATTTCCACATTGATAGGTAAAGTTGTTTACATATCTTATTCCGCCATCGAGCTGTTGATAGTTTGGACGCACGATGCGGTTGGTGAATGATAAAGAGAGACTTGTTTCTCCCAAAGAAGCATCTATTGCCAATGTCGGGAAAACATTGTTGTATTTTTTTGACAGACTGGAGTTTTTACCTCCATTTTCCAGATACTTGTAAACAACATGCTCAAATCTTAATCCTGCAGAAAGATTAAATTTTCCCAGTGATTGTAATATCGAAGCAAAGGCAGCAAAGTTATCTTCCCGAATTTCGGAGAAAGAATCGTCGGTAAATGCTCCTTCATAGTCATATCCATAACTAAGTTGCGAATTAGTATATTCTTCTCCTATTTCAATCTTGCCTTTTCCTATGGGATAGGATACAATCAGCTTTTCGGCCAACAAGCGGTTGTCCTTAATTCCTTCGGATGAGATATAACGCTTTACATTAGGAGCAGTTTGACTGCTTTCGTTATGGATGTCGTCACTTTCTGAATGTCTCTTTATAACATCTGCATTGAAATCTATGCCAAGTTTGCCTATATATCCATTATAGTAGGCATTAAAATTATGAACAGGAAGTGAAATGGTATGCGACCGCCAGTCTGATACAATAACTTCAGACGAAACAGGTTTGTTGTCATTGAAAAAACTAATTAGGGATGTAGGAATTGCATGTGTTCTGCTGTATTCTCTGTCTAAACTATATTGACAGCCAACAAATTGTTTGTCTGAAATCTGATAATTTATGCCAATTTCTCCAGAAACGTCATTGAACTTCTGTGTGCTTCGGGTTTCGATGGACTGTTGTAAAACGTTTTTTTCGTTTGTAGTCATCTTTGCCTGATCTAAATAATACTTTTTTCCAAAAGAAAAAAAGCAATCAGCAAAAATGTCTAGTTTGTTGTGTCGGTAATTAAATGAAAAATCAGAAGCATTGCGTGCAAAATGTGATACTTGGGTACTGTTATACAAATCAGTGCTAAAGCCATCTCCCTGCTGTGGTATTGTTTTAATGCGAATTACAGATTGCACGTCAGCAGAATATTTTGATCCCGGATTGGTGATTACTTCCACAGAACGAATGTTTTCAGAACTGAGTTGTTGTAATTCTTTTGTGTTGCGTACTATTCGTCCGTTTATATAAATTTGAGGGGTTCCTTTGCCAAATACAGTGAAATTACCATCTGTCTCCTTTATAAGAGGAAGGCGGGAAAGGACATCGGCAGCAGTTCCCATCTTAGACATTACACTGTTTTCTATCGTAGTTACTAATGCTCCTTCTTTCAATCGTGTGAGGGGTCTTTTGGTTTTGATGACGACTTCGCTTAATTTTATTTCATCCTCTTCCAATATGATTGTACCAAGCTCTCCTGTAGGTGGAATCTTCATTATGCGATTGCTGTATCCTATGGCTGATACGGCAATGCTATTGTCCTGATTGAAAGTGTTTGCTATTTCAAAGAAACCATTTGTATCAGTTATGGTTCCGGTTACAAATGTGCTGTCTTTCATTAATACAACATTGGCAAAATCAATAGGATTGCTATTCTGGTCAATTACTTGCCCTTTGATGCTTTGGGCGTAGAGTTGTATGTTGATGAAAAGTAAATTGACGATAATGAGTAGGTGTTTCATATTTTTATGAGTTTAGTTTGAGCTTTATTGTTTTACTTGAGTCTCTTGATTAAACCGTCATGCGTGCTAATTCTCTTTTTTCGCTTATCCTGATAATGCAAGAAGGTAATCTTCTCTTGTAAGTTTCCTAAATGTTGTGTTGTCATTTGTCTCAATTAGTTATATTATTTCTTGAATTTTGTGGGTGCAAAACTAAGTGTTTTTATTTTAATTACTTCATATAAAAGTTTTTTTTTGTGAAGCGAGTATCATTTCTACACTTTTGTGTGTTAAAATAAGTCTCTATGTAAGGGTTTTGGTATTTTTACAAACATATCCAAGTGTTTTTATGGCAATAAACATGTGTTGCTATTTGCAATAATTTTCTTGAATGCAGCAGTCTCTTTGTGATATCTGCAAGTTTTGCAGTAGTCCTTTTCCTTTCTTTTCTCTCTAAATTAACACACAAAAGTGTAATAATGCTGTTCTTCTTGTAAAATAACTATCGTTATATTAAATATGCTCTATGTTTTTATATAAATTTGCATTCATAAAAATGATGGTTTAATACAAAAATATTTTTGAAAACGGAAAATTTGATATATGTTCTCAATTTAAAGATAGAAGTGTTTTGGAACAAGCATTAATTAAATCACTGCAGAAACAAGAAAAAGAAAATACATTAAAACGGCTTTATCTATGAAAAGATTCATTTTATTTCTTATGGCTTTGAATGGAATTGTTTCCTACGGACAAAATATTACCGGTAGAGTAACTGACACAAGCAATCAACCGATTGAATATGCAAACATCGTAGCAATGACTGCTGACTCTTTGTTTGTATCTGGTGCAACCAGTGATTCATTGGGAAATTTCTGTCTGTCTTTACCGGAACAACCGCCCTATGCCACATTGTTGAAAATATCGTTTGTGGGATATGAAGACAAATATCTGAGTTGCAGCAGCTGTAATGTGGGCAGCATTCAGCTCGCTCCTTCGGCCGTACAACTTAATGGAGTCACGGTCAAAGTCCCTCGGTTTAATTTGAGTTCCGAAGGTTTGCAAACCAATGTGAGCGGTACTTTGCTCGGCAGAGCAGGAACTGACTGCCAACGATGTTCTGAAGCAGATACCCACAGTGCAAGGTCGTGACGGAAATTTCACCGTATTCGGAAAGGGAACACCTCTTATCTGCATCAACGGCAAGGAAGTGCGCAATAATGTTGAATTGGAAATGCTCAGTTCAGAGGATATTTTGAACGTAAAAGTCATTACCAATCCAGGATCAAAATATGACAACGAAGTCAAAGCTGTCATTCTGATTAAGACAAAAAGAAAGGCTGGTGACGGTTTGGGAGGACAAGTGAGAAGTGTCTACAAACAGGGATTCCGTAGCAAATTTACGGAACAGGCCTCACTGAATTACCGAAAAGACAGATTGGATGTATTCGCAAATTTATATTATGACAATATGTATCTGAAACAGACACAAACGAATATACAAAACATATATGGAAAACTGACTCAGAACGGCAATACGAATATTCTGACACATATTCAAGATCTATATGGTTCTGCCGGACTTAATTACGAATTCAATGACAAGCACTCCATAGGAGCCATCTACAGCATTGAACGTCAACCGGGAAACTATGTAACGAATATCGAAAATTTGGTCTCGAAGCCTGACGGTGCCATTCATAACGTGAACTACCGGCACGACGGTAATATGCCCAAAGGAACAGATCATCGGTTGAATACCTATTATAACGGTCGGGTGGGAAAACTGCAAATTGATTATAATTTCGATTATCTATTCAAAAAAAGCAGGAAGAGCCAGCTTACCACAATGCCGGACAATGCAGAAAATCCTATCTGTATTTCTACAATTAACCGTGCGAACAACAACCTGTTGGCTTCGAAAATCATACTCTCGTATCCATTGGGTAACGGACAGATTGAAGCTGGAAGCGAATATACATACACACGTCGAAAAGAAATTTTTGTAAATAAAGAACAACTGCTTGACAACACTGACGACCGGATAAACGAAAGCAATACGGCTGCTTTTGCGAAATATAGTCTGCAGTGCAAGCCATGGACAATGTCTGCAGGAGTCCGTTATCAGTTTACACATTCTGATTATTTTCAAGATGAAACAAAAAGTAATGAGCAGAGCAGAAGATACGGCAAATGGCTGCCGGAGGTTTCTGTGAGTTATGGAAAGAACAAGTTTCAGACAAATCTGAGTTACGGCGCCAAAATGACTCGTCCTGCCTATTACATGCTGGCAAGCAATGTGCAATACGATGACCAATATACTTACGAGGGAGGAAATCCTTTGCTCCAACCGTCTGTTTATCACTCCTTAAATTTAGAGATGATGTATGACTGGGTGTACCTTGCTGCAGGTTATGTTTACAAAAAGGATGAAATGCTGAATGTAGACAAACCATACGACAACCAGGCTATTCTGTTTACATACGACAACATCAACAAGGTAGATGAAGTAAATGCTACGCTCAGCTTGTCTCCTCGCTTTGGATGCTGGGAACCAGCCTACAGCATCAGTGTGAACAAGCAGTTTCTTGACAATAAGGCAATCGGAGTAACTGAAAAGCTGGGCAAACCCATGTTTGTGTTTGCTCTGAATAACTCTTTTTCCCTGCCTAAAGATTGGATGATTGGAGTGGACTACAATTATAACACAAGTGGTCACAGCGGTACGGTTCTTGTAAAACACAGCAACAGACTTGATTTGAGAATCAATAAAAGTTTCTTCAAAAACCAACTTTCACTCAGCTTGCAAGCAAATGATATTTTCAAAGGTAGTTACAATTCCAGCATCTTTTACGGTAGCAATATGAGCATGAATATCCGAAACTACAGCGACAGCCGAAATTTTCAAGTAAGCATTGTCTATCGTTTCAATTATACGCGCAGCAAATATAAAGGATATGGTGCGGGTGAAGAGGAAAAAGAAAGACTATAACCGGAAATGAAACATCAATGTGTCTACAAGTAGGTTATTCCATATCATTCGTTTTCCTTATGATATATGACAGAAAAATCAGATAGGCTAACCATTATCTTACTCCAATGATGTGGACTCTCTTTAGTTAAGAAGCAAGAACTATATTACATTAAGTAATACCGAGATTATACAATAATCCGACAGCAGGATTAAGGCTCTGTGGCAACCTCCATCCCTTTTTCTTTCCACTCGGTGATGCCTCCTTTTAAATTATAGATTTGTTTGAAACCCAGTTTGGTCAGCAGGTTGGCTGCATGCAGGCTTCTTTTGCCGCTGCGGCAGTAAACGGCCACGGGAATGTCCTTGTTGAGTTTGTCTTCTGCTGAGGCTGTGAAACTGTCGGCCTTTACATCCATAAGGATAGCATCGGTGATGTGTCCGTTTTGATATTCCTCCGGTGTGCGTACGTCAATTAATTGAACAGAGTCGGAATTGGCAATGATTTGCTTGAATGCAGCAGCGTCCACTGTGTGAATGCCCGGATTTTGCTGGCAACTGATGCCAGTCATCAGGCAGCAGCATCCCAAGAATGCCTTGATGCCTTGTAGGAGTTTTTTTCTCATGGGGTGAAACGTTTTAATAAATGAATTTCGCTGTTTTGATACCTTCGTATGTGTGAATATACAAACAGATGCTGTCGCCGTCCGAAATGAGTGTTGACACGCTGCTTTTGGGCAAGGATGCATATTCTGTCTGGCTGTACGATTGGGGGTCGTTGTTTTGGTTGTGATACAAACTTAAATGTGCCGTGCGCCTTTGGTTTGTTCCGAGTGTGACGGAATCTGTGCGAAAACCGAAAAACTGCCGTCCATGTTGCGTCTTTGTGGTCAGGTGCAGGTTGATAAAATCACCACCGTCCCACATGCTTACCAAGGACAAAGGATCTTTTCCGGGGTAGGTGCTTTTTGTGGAGTCGCGCAAGATATTTACATGTCTCAGTCCGTAAAGCCTTACGACAGAACTGTCATCAGATGAAAATGTATAAGTGCAAACACCGCGATATTCTGTGCCGGGATGATAACCGGCAATGGGATTGCTTAGATAAAGCCCTTTTTTATGGTCGGGCTGTATGCGGTAGAGATTTCCATCGTTATCTGAATATACTGCGGCAAAGTCTGTAATGAGCGAGGGATAAAAAGCATCCTGTCCGGTATTTGAGGAGCAAGCGATGCTTCCAAATACCGTCAGGATGCAAATTCCTATAATAAAGAACTGGTGCATCAGGAAATTTCTTTTAATGCTTCTTCCTGATTCCATACCGGATAAGCATACATGGTGAGTATGCGTTCTTTCAGAAAGGCAAAGTCCGGACGTTTCAGCGTGACTTTTTCCAGTTGCTTTTCTACATAACTCTCGAAAGCTGTGACATCTTCTTCTGAATAATGTTGCTGTCTTTTGCGCTCACCTTGCAATATGTCTGCAGCAATATAATTATTGGGGAACAGACGATAGGCGAGGAATATCTCCCGGTCTATCTTGCGTGCAATGGTCTTGATGAGTTCGCCTTTGGGCATAGAGGCATCCAATGTGTCGAGCCAGTTGTCCAGGCAGTCTGCCATCTTGAAGAAAATTCCTCCCTTATAGCCAAAGATGCCTGTTTGCATGTTCAGCAAATCATCCTGAGGTGATTTCTTGTAACCGGCAAAATCACGCTTTTGCTGGAACTCCTGTGCCTTGAGATAATCGCACGGATCGTACTCATACGACAGGGCGGTAGGAGTGATGTGCATGTCCTTCAGCCGTTCGATGATGGAACCTTCTCCGCCCATGGCAATCATTTTCAATACAGAGTCCTGGGTACGGTCGTTAGAGTCCTTGGCTCTTCCTTCGCGTTGTGCAATCCAGATGTTTTCTTTCTTCGTGTTGATGGCATAGTGCATGTATCTGCTCAGGCGTTTGCTGGATTCAAGCATCTGTTTGATGTTGACGCTTCGCTGTACGATAAACGATTTGTTGGCACGTACCACTTTACGAATCCAGGGCTTGATAAGCAGATTGTCGCCGATAGCAATCTCTACCGTAGTAGGAAATCCATTGTCCAATAAGGCAATCGACATGAAAGCAGAGTCCAATACGATGTCGCGGTGATTGGTAATGAATGTATGTGGTGTGTTCTTGTCGCTTATCTTGGTGCTGTCCAACACCAGTCCTTTGCCTCGTGTTTCTGCCAGTTGCTTGAGCAAAGGATAAAAAAATGCTTTTTGAAAGTCCAAGCTTGTGCGGCATTGGAACAATTTGTTGCAAATAGCATCAAATGGCTGATCTGGCATCACCATCTTTACGACATCTTGAAAGTCTGGGTCTTCCACCAGTTCTGTAAACGCCTGCTGTAGTTCGTCTGCGTCATACGGGCGTATTTCGTCAAATTCTTCAGGTGTACGCATAATGCTTTGTTTTTGGTTTTTGTGGTTTATGGTAACAGATAAATCAGTCGTTCAGCTGATCTTCTATGATGTCTGTGAGAACCTCTTTGATGTCCAGGCCGGCAGCACGTACCTGTTGCGGGATGAAGCTGGTGGCTGTCATGCCGGGCGCAGTATTCACTTCGAGCATGTTGATTTGGTTGTATTCATTTCCGTTTTCGTCTTTCTCCAGGGTGATGATATAGTCGATTCGGATAATACCCTTGCATCCCAGAATGTCGTAAATGGTAGAAGTCAGCAATTTTACTTGTTCTGCCAAATCTTCTGGTATGCGTGCCGGAGTGATTTCCTGAACCTGGCCGTTATACTTGGCGTCATAATCGAAAAATTCGTTCGTGGTTACGACCTCGGTGATTGGAAATACCACTTCCTTTTGACTGGTTTTGTAACAGCCGCAAGTGATTTCGGTTCCTTTCATGAAAGACTCAATCATCACTTCGTCACTTTCAGCCAAGGCTGTACATATGGCTTGCTGCAACTGACCTATTTCTTTTACTTTGGTTACGCCAAAGCTGGATCCTCCGGCATTCGGCTTTACAAAGCAAGGCAGTCCGATGCGATTGATGATTTCTTCGTCGGTAACCAAGTTTTCAAATCCTTTTCTTACGACCATGTTTTCGCTTACATTCACACCGAAGCCTTTCAGATAGTGATTCAGGGTGAATTTATTGAATGTCATTGCCTCTACTAACAAGCCGCTGGTAGAGTAGGGCATTTGTATCAAGTCAAAATATCCTTGTAGGATACCGTTTTCGCCCGGGGTGCCATGGATGGTGATATAAGCAAGGTCTGGAATTATTTTCGAACCGTTTTCCACAAAAGAAAAGTCGTTTCTATCTACCGGTGCGGTGCTTCCGTCGTGCAATCGAGCATTCCATTGCAAGCCTTCCATTTCGATAATATAAACATTGAATTTCTCTTTGTCCAGGAAAGAGTAAATACCTTCTGCGCTACGCAGAGATACATCGTGTTCGGAAGAGTCGCCTCCGGCAACGATCGCAATTGTTTTTTTCATTATATATCGTTATTAATATCCTAAAGTTCTCTGTTGCTTGTATAGTTTCTCCATTTTTCCAGTAATCCGCACATGTCATTGGGCAGTTCGGAGGTGAAGAACATCTCCTTGCCTGTTGTGGGATGTACGAATCCCAAGGTTCGTGCATGCAGTGCTTGTCTGGGGCAGATGTCAAAGCAGTTGTGAACAAACTGTTTGTATTTGGCAAACTGGGTGCCGCGCAATATTTCGTTGCCGCCATAACGCTCGTCATTAAAGAGTGTGTGGCCCAAGTGCTTCATGTGTGCGCGTATTTGGTGCGTTCTGCCCGTTTCGAGTACACATTTTACAAAAGTGACATAACCGAACCGCTCCAGTACTTGATAGTGGGTGACAGCATGCTTTCCAATGCCTGAGTCGGGCGGGAATACCGCCATCTGCATTCTGTCTTTCGGGTTTCTTCCGATATTTCCTTCTATGCGTCCGCCTTCTTCCTCAAAGTTACCCCACACCAAAGCATTATATTCTCTTTTGGTGGTTTTGTTGAAGAACTGGTTTCCCAAATGGGTTTTGGCATCCGGCGTTTTGGCAATGACCAGTAGTCCGGAAGTGTCTTTGTCAATACGGTGAACCAGTCCAACAGTGGGGTCATTGGGGTCGTATTTCGGATTGTCCTTCAGATGCCAGGCAATGGCATTAACCAGTGTCCCTGTATAGTTGCCGCATCCGGGGTGTACCACCAAACCGGGTTGCTTGTTGACAACCATCAAATCATCGTCTTCATAAACGATGTCAATGGGAATATCCTCGGGGATGATTTCATTTTCGTATTTGGGGTGGTCCAGAACGATGGTGATTATATCGTTTGGTTTCACCTTGTAATTGCTCTTTACGGGGGCTTCGTTTACGCGGATGAAGCCTTGTTCGGCTGCTTTTTGTATTCTGTTTCTGGAAGTATTGAACAGGTGTTCCATCAGAAACTTGTCAATACGCATGGCTTTCTGCCCCTTGTCGGCCGTGAGTCTGTGATGTTCGTAAAGGGTATCCTCTGCATCCAGTTCTGCTTCATTGTCTATGGTCAGATTGTCAAAATCTTCTAAATTCATCATAATTGTGGGGTTACTCTTTATTTATACATCTCAAAATTCAAAGTCAGAGAGTTCGCTGCTCTCTGTCACGGCAGGCTGATTGTTTTCTTCGGGCATGTCGATTTCTTGGATGACACTCATGCTGTCGGTTTCATTGTTATAGCTTCCGCTGCCCACCTGCAGTGTGATTCGGGCATCTATCGGAAGTCTGTCTCCGGCATACATCATTTTGCCTTTATACTTTACGCCATAAACCCAGTCTTTTTCTCCTTGAATCAGTTCATGTGGACCGATTTTGAATCCGAGTGACTGAAGTTTTGCTTCGGCTTCGCGCACGGAACTGTTGTCGGCAATGTCCGGAAGGGGAATTGTCGGCGTGTTGGTTGCATTAATAATAAGGTATATGGCATGTCCGGATTTTACTTTGGCTCCGGGTGCCGGCATTTGTTCCAGTACGGCTCCGGGTGCACTGTTTCGGTTGTAGCTGGAGTCGGCCACCACAGCATCCAGTCCGGCTTTGTTCAGTGTGTAGCGTGCATCGCTGAGTCCTTGCGCCTTTACGTTGGGCACCAGGATGATTTCTCCGTGGTGTGTATAATGCTCTAATCCTTTCCACACTGTAATGGCGATGATGATGAGCACGCCCACCATAGCCAGCAGATTTCCCCAAATGATAGGTGCTGTGATTTTCTTGAAGAATTCCTTTATAGTCATATAGAATACCCGTTGTTTTATTTTTCAAAGATAGCAATAAAAAACAAAAAGAAGTAAAGTTGCCTTTACTTCTTTTCTTTTTTTCTTAAAACAATGGTTGCTTACTTGCCATGTTTTTCGTCTGATACAGTTAACTTCTTGCGACCTTTAGCACGACGAGAAGCTAATACTTTACGACCGTTGGCAGTAGTCATTCTTTGACGGAAACCATGTTTGTTTTTTCTCTTTCTGTTGTGAGGTTGAAATGTTCTTTTCATTGTTATATGTTTTTTTGTTATAATTCATTCTACGTATCGAGGTGCAAAAGTAGATACTTTTTTTTAATAAAACAAGAGATAAGTCATTTTTAGGTCAAAGTTTTGTGTTTTTTACTAGAAAACAATTAACTTTGTGGCGTGATTGATAGGATTTAAGCATTTTAGTAATAGTATAAATATAGAAAATAACACCTTATGATTAATTCACAAGACATTAAAAACGGAACTTGTATCCGTCTGGATGGAAAATTGTATTTCTGCATTGAGTTTTTGCACGTTAAACCAGGAAAGGGTAATACCTTTATGCGTACTAAACTGAAAGATGTGGTAGACGGTTATGTGTTGGAGCGTCGCTTTAATATCGGTGAGAAATTGGAAGATGTGCGTGTTGAGCGTCGTCCTTACCAATACTTGTACAAGGAGGGTGAGGATTATATCTTCATGAACCAGGAAACTTTTGAGCAAATTCCTATTGCACACGATTTGATTAACGGTGTGGACTTTATGAAGGAAAGCGAAATTGTGGAGGTTGTAACTGATGCTTCTTCAGAAACAGTGCTGTTTGCAGATGTTCCTACCAAGGTTGTTTTGAAGATTACTTACACTGAGCCGGGATTGAAAGGTGACACTGCTACCAATGCAACTAAGCCTGCAACAGTAGAAACCGGTGCTGAGATTCGCGTTCCTTTGTTTATCAACGAGGGCGAAACTGTCGAAGTAGACACTCGTGACGGATCTTACTTGGGACGTGTGAAATAATTTTCCGAACCCGTTCTAGAATAGAAAGATTTCAGAAAGAGGAGGGCCTCTTTCATTCCGCTATGTTTTTTGGCACGGCGGATGTTCCTAAAGAATGAATAATAAGTGGTTTTTGCCACTTGTTATTCATTTTTTTTGTTACCTTTGTTCTGATACATAATTTTTGAAAAAACATCTTGTATGCCGGATGCTTTGCCTGCAGGTGCAGCTTTGCTGATGGGCACAATGCTAATTTGACTGATGTGTTATGAAGTATTCTTTGATAATTCCTGTTTATAACCGCCCGGATGAAGTTGATGAGCTTTTAGCCAGCCTTCAGGAGCAAACGTTGAAGGATTTTGAAGTGATTGTCGTTGAAGACGGTTCGCAAAATAAATGTGAACAAGTGGTGCAACGCTATGCTTCTTCCTTGGATGTGCATTATTTCTACAAAGAGAATTCCGGGCCGGGACAGACCAGAAATTATGGAGCGGAAAAAAGTAAGGGAGAGTTTTTGCTAATCTTGGATTCCGACTGTGTGCTTCCGCCTGGATACATTCAAGCGATAGAAGATGAATTGAACCGGAAAAATGCAGATGCTTTCGGAGGACCAGACCGAGCACACGATTCTTTTAGCCCGATACAGAAGGCTATCAACTATGCTATGACTTCGTTTTTTACAACCGGTGGAATCCGTGGCGGAAAAAAGAAAATGGATAAGTTCTATCCCCGCAGTTTCAATATGGGAATACGTGCCGATGTTTACCGGGCTTTGGGAGGTTTCTCGAAGATGCGTTTTGGCGAGGATATTGATTTCAGCATCCGTATTTTCAAGGGAGGATATGCATGTCGTCTCTTTCCCGAGGCATGGGTGTGGCATAAGCGGCGTACAGACCTTAAGAAATTCTTTAAGCAAGTGCATAATTCGGGTATTGCCCGCATAAATTTATATAAGAAATATCCCGAGTCGCTTAAGTTAGTGCATTTGCTTCCTGCTGTGTTTACAATAGGAGTGACCGTATTGCTGTTGCTGTTTGTCGTTGGTGCGGCATTCTGGGTAGGTGGACTTTTCACGCCTCTGTCTTGCTGGATGATGCTCTTGTCGGCAGTTCCGTTGCTTGCTTTTGCTTTACTTATTTTTGCAGATGCCTCGTTGCAGAATAAGAGCGTACGTATCGGGCTTTTGGCTGTTTCGGCATCATGTATTCAGTTAACAGGGTATGGCAGCGGCTTTCTTTGGGCTTGGTGGCAACGTTGTGTGCGCGGCAGGGAGTCGTTCAGTGCATTCGACAACACTTTCTATAAATAACAGATGGTTATGGAACAGGGAAAACTCAATATTAAGCAATGGGCAGAAGAAGATCGGCCCCGCGAAAAGCTGATAGCTAAAGGTGCTGAGGCTCTAAGCAATGCCGAGCTGCTGGCTATTTTAATCGGATCGGGAAATACCGAAGAATCGGCCGTGGCGCTCATGCGCCGTTTGCTTTCTGATTGCGGAAACAACCTGAATGCTTTGGGCAAGATGTCTTTGGATGATCTTACCGGTGAGATTTCTGTAGAAGATAACGGTAAAAAACGTACTGTGCGTCGTTACAAAGGATTGGGAATAGCCAAGGCTGTGACCTTAGTGGCTGCCTGTGAATTGGGAAAACGCCGCATGCGTGAAGAAGTGGTGCAAAGGGCGCAGATTCGCAGCAGTAAAGACCTTTATGAATATTTCTTGCCTGCCATGAAAGATTTGCCTCACGAAGAGTGTTATGCCCTGCTTATGAATCAGGGGTGCAAAATTCTGGAGAGTTTCTTGGTGAGCAAAGGTGGCCTGACCGAAACTGCTGTGGATATTCGCATGATTTTAAGACAGGCAATATTGCGTCAAGCTACGGTAGTGGCTTTGTGTCATAATCATCCTTCGGGCAATACGCGGCCCAGTACTGATGATAATCGCCTTACCGAGCGGTTGCATGGTGCCTGTAAAATGATGAACATCCATCTGTTGGACCATGTTATTGTCACCGATGGAAAGTATTACAGTTACCGTGACGAGGGAACACTGGTGTAGAACATTATGCCCGATAAGAATGACTTTTGGAAATAAACTAGATAAACAATATTAATAGCTTAGATAAATTATATGAAAGAAAAAAAGATACTTACTAAATTGGAATTGGAAGAAAAAATCATCGAAGTGCTGAAAACTGTCTATGATCCGGAAATTCCCGTGAATATTTATGATTTGGGACTGATTTATAGAATTGATGTATCGGATGATTTTGATTTGGAGGTGGATATGACCCTCACGGCTCCGAATTGTCCAGCGGCAGATTTTATATTAGAAGATGTACGCATGAAGTTAGAGGGTATTGAACAAGTCAAGACCACTACGGTCAATTTGGTGTTCGAGCCCGAATGGGACAAAGACATGATGACCGAAGAGGCCAAAATGGAATTAGGATTTTTATAATGAAGAATATTTATTTTCTTTCTGATGCTCATCTTGGTAGTCGAGCCATCCCGCATGGGCGGACACAAGAGCGTCGTTTGGTGCGCTTTCTGGATAGCATCAAGCATAAAGCCACTGCAGTATATCTGCTAGGAGATATGTTCGACTTTTGGTATGAATACAAAATGGTGGTGCCAAAGGGATATACTCGTTTTCTGGGGAAGCTTAGCGAATTGACTGACTTGGGAGTTGAAGTGCATTTCTTTATTGGCAATCATGATATTTGGTGCGGTGATTATTTACAAAAGGAGTGTGGCGTGATCTTACACACTCAACCTGCTACAATCGAGTGGGGAGATAAGGTGTTTATGCTTGCCCACGGTGATGGCTTGGGAGATCCTTCCAAGAAGTTCAAGCTGCTGCGCCGTGTGTTCCACAATAAGTTTTGTCAGTGGTTGTTTTCTTCTCTTCATCCAAGATGGGGTGTTGATTTTGGAATGACATGGGCCAAGCATAGCCGTTTGTCGCACATGAAGGAAGGAGGCGAACCTCCTTATATGGGTGAGGATAAAGAGTTTCTGGTTTTGTATGCCAAGGAATACCTTAAAACGCATGCTGATGTCAACTTCTTTATCTTTGGTCATCGACACATTGAACTGGATTTGATGCTGAACCGCAATAGTCGTGTGCTGATATTGGGGGACTGGATTAGTCAGTTTACCTATGCAGTGTATGACGGGGAACATCTGTTTCTTGAAAACTATATAGAAGGTGAAACTGAACCTTAGTTATTTTTTTGTTCCAAGTTTCCGTATCTGTGTCATATTTAATCTTTTTTATTGACAGGCAAAGGGGTGTGGTTTCTGTCAGAAATCAAAAAGAGCCGGATGACCATTGTTTTGGTTATCCGGCTCTTTAATTCTGTATTTTCAGCCTGAAGGATTATTTCTTCAGTAGTTCCATAGTGTCTGTTGCAATCATCAACTCTTCGTCGGTAGGGATAACGCAAACGGTAACCTTGCTGTTCTCGGTAGAGATGATAGCTTCTTTGCTGCGAACCTTGTTCTTCTCTAGATCGATTTCAACACCTAAGAAGCCCAAGGTTTTGCACACTCCTGAACGAGCTGTAGCCTGGTTCTCGCCAACACCACCAGTAAACAAGATTACATCCACGCCACCCATGGCAGCTGCATAAGCACCAATGTATTTGGTGATGCGGTAGAAGTACATGTTCTCGGTACGGATAGCCAAATCTTCACCTGCTGCAACGGCATCCTCTAATTCACGCATATCGCTTGAACGCTTGAACATACCCAATACACCGCTCTTTTTGTTCAGCAAGTCAGAAGTCTGATCTGGAGTCAATCCCTCTTTTTTCATGATATACATCACAGCACCTGCATCGATATCACCGCTGCGAGTTCCCATCATCAAGCCCTCCAACGGAGTCATACCCATGGTTGTATCAATACATTTACCGTCAACGATAGCAGCAATAGAACCACCGTTACCGATGTGGCAAGTGATAATCTTAGAACCTTTAACCGGAATGTTCAAGAATTCGCATACGCGCTTAGAAACATAGCGGTGTGATGTTCCGTGGAAACCATAGCGACGAACACCATATTTCTCATACAATTCGTAAGGTACCGGATACAAATAAGCATGTTCTGGCATGGTTTGATGGAATGCAGTGTCGAACACGGCAATCTGAGGAACCTCAGGCATCAACTTCTGAACAGCATAAATACCCTTCAAGTTGGCAGGATTGTGCAAAGGACCCAAGTCGCAGCACTCCTCAATAGCATTGATTACATCCTGGTTGATGATGACTGATTCGCTGAATTTGCTTCCTCCATGGAGAACGCGGTGACCCACAGCTTCAACTTCGCTCAAGCTTTTTACAACACCGATTTCAGAATCTGTCAGTACATCAAAAATCATCTGTACACCGCTGGTGTGCTCTTGGATAGATTTCTCGATTATTTTCTTTTCGCCGTTTGGCAAAGTAAGTTTCAGGAAAGAGTCAGGCAAGCCGATTTTTTCGATACCGCCTTGAGCCAGAACTTCTTTTGAGGGCATCTCAAACAATTTGTACTTGATAGATGAGCTGCCACAGTTTAATACCAATATCTTCATGTTACTTTTATAATAAGGTGGAGAATATTATTTCTGTTCTTTGGCTGCAATAGCCTGGTTTGCGGTGATGGCTACCATGGTGTAAACATCCTCGATAGAACATCCGCGTGACAAGTCGTTAACCGGACGGGCGATACCCTGGAGAATCGGACCGATAGCCTCGGCATTGCCCAGACGCTGAACCAATTTGTAAGAAATGTTACCAACTTCCAAGTTAGGTACAACCAATACGTTTGCATGACCGGCAATTAAAGAACCTGGAGCTTTGCTGCTTCCTACAGAAGGAACCAAAGCTGCGTCTGCCTGCAATTCGCCGTCAATGCTTAAGCCTGGAGCCAATTCACGGGCGATGCGTGTAGCTTCTACTACCTTGTCTACTACTTCGTGTTTTGCAGAACCTTTTGTAGAGAAACTCAACATGGCTACTTTGGGGTCGATTCCGGCAACTGCTTTTGCTGTATCTGCTGTGCAAACTGCAATCTGAGCCAACTGGTTAGCATCTGGCATTGGTGTAACGGCCACGTCACCCATTACCAATACGCCATTCTTGCCGTAGTTTGGTGCTTTGGTCAGCAACAACATAGCACCCGAAACACAAGTGATGCCTGGGGCGGTCTTGATGATTTGCAATGCAGGACGCAATACATCTCCTGTGGTGTTGCGTGCACCAGCCAACTGGCCGTCGGCGTCACCGGCCTTAATCATAAGGCAACCGAAGTACAATGGGTCAAGTACCTTTTTGCGAGCTTCTTCAATGGTCATGCCTTTCTTTTTGCGCAATTCGCAAAGCAGTTCGGCATACTCTTCTTTCTTTTCAGAAGTTTCCGGATCGATAATGGTTGCTTTGTGGATATTACCCAAGCCCCATTTTTTTGCAGCTTCTTCAATTTCGGCTACATTGCCCAGGATAATCAACTCAGCCACTTCATCGGTCAGAATCTGGTTTGCGGCCTTCAATGTACGTTCTTCTGTACCTTCTGGAAGCACGATGCGCTGCTTGTTTGCTTGAGCACGTGCTACAATTTCTTTGATCAAGTCCATATACGTTTATTTATGAATACGTTCTATATTGTAATATCTGCTTTGCAAAAGTACTCATTTTTCGCTAAAGTAGCCTAACAAAAGGAATTTTATTTTTAGAGAATCGGCTTTATTTGCTGAAATCTTTCTATTTTCGTTTTCATAACTTCAAAACAAGTATTTTTATGACGCTCTCTTTTCATCCTTTAACGTTGACTGACCGTGACCTGGTGCTTCGTTATACCTGGCAGGCGCAGTTACAGAATTGTGATTTGTCCTTTGCGAATCTTTATGCATGGCAACTTCTGTATCAGACGGAAGTGGCGGAATGGAATGATTTTCTGCTCTTTCGTTTTCAAGCGGATGGTCATTTGGCTTATCTTATGCCTTTGGGAAATGGAAATTGGGCCGAAGTGATTGAATTGCTTCATCGTGATGCCTGCACTTTGGGTCATCCGTTGTTATTGCTCGGAGTGACAGACGAAATGAAACATTTCTTTCAGGGTATTTGTTCCAGTAAGTTTTTTGTTAACGAGAATCGAGAACATGCTGATTACATTTATTTGCGGGCTTCTTTAGAGTCCCTGGCCGGTAAAAAACTTCAGCCTAAGCGGAATCATATCAATAAGTTCAAACGTTTGTATCCTGATTACAAGTATCTTCCTTTAACCGAGGAATTGGTACCGCTTTGCCTGCAATTGGACAGAGAATGGTCTGCACGAAAGGATGCTCCTAGCGAAGAACGTTCTGTATCTTCGGAAACAGTGGCTATTGAGCGCGCCTTAGGGCATTTGAATGAATTGAACATCATTGGTGGATGTTTGTTCGTAGAGGGAAAATTGGTTGCATTTACTTATGGTGCAGCCATCAACGATAATACGTTTGACGTCTGTGTGGAAAAGGCTGATACAATGTATGAGGGTGTGTATGCAATGATAAATAATGAATTTGTAAAGCGTCTTCCTGACAACTTTACCTTTATCAATCGTGAAGAGGATTTAGGCATAGAGGGATTGCGTAAAGCTAAGCTTTCTTATATGCCGCATCAGGTTTTGATGAAATATAGTATGTGGTCGTCTTGCTCACTGCAGGGAAAGTGTGGTTGTGTGATGAGAAATAATGAAGAATTGCATGTGGAGTGGCAGACACGTGCGCTTTGGAAACTATGTTTTGGTGATGCAGATAATTTTCTTGATTTGTTTTTCGCAAAAAAATACCAGCCGCAGAATAATACGTTTGTAATGAAGGATGGAAAGATGTGGAGTGCTGTGCAACGCTTGCCTTATACAATGAGCTATGCCGGAATGGACGTTCCGATAGCCTATCTTGCCGGTGCATGCACATTGCCCGAACAGCGTGGCAAGGGGTTGATGACTGATTTGCTTGCCCAAGCGCATCGTAAAATGTATCAAGAGGGTAGGGTGTTTTCGTTGCTGATTCCCGCAGATGAGGGATTGGCTGCCTTTTATGCGCATTCGGGATATACTATTTGTTCTGAAATGGAAATGCCGGTTCGGCCAGTCAGTATTGCGCCCGAAAACTTAATTTTGAAGGTTTACCAGAAGTTGACATCTGAGCTATGTACCGAAATCGCAGACTTTGTGGAGCAGATTTACCGTCGTATGCCGGCTGCTGTCTTGCATGATGCATCAGATATGTGCGTGGTGACACAGGATCTTTTTGATTGTGGCGGAAAAGTTCTCTTGGCTAGGAATGCCGACAATGGTCGTATTCTGGGCGTGATTTTTGCACAACCGAATCAGCAGGGCTGGGTTGTCAAAGAATGTTTGTCTGTTGATGAGGCTGTCGAACGCAGGTTAAGGGAGTATGCTGCATCTGAATGGGGCGGCATATGGAACAATGAATGTTTTTTGGTGCAAGTGAAGGTGATTCGTGTATTCGATGCTTTGAAATTTTTTGCCCGCCTGCATCCCGATGCTGATTTTGTATTGACGGTGACAGGTGATGTGTTGTCGGAATCGCAGAAACCGCATACTTATCTTATTCGTCATGGACAATGCTCCTTGTGTCCTTCGGTCGAATCGGCGCAACATTCTTGTTCGGTTGAGGAGTTGCCAAATATTCTTTTCCCGCAGGGCGGACCTTATATGCGTTTGATGCTGAATTGAAAAGTTATAATTTTGACGAACTGAATCAGATCAGTCAATACGATATTCTGTTAGGATGCGCTCCAACTCTTCGGCTGTAAGGCGCAATTGGAAAGAACCTTTAAAAGCAATGGAAATACCTCCGGTTTCTTCGGAGACAATAATTGACAATGCGTCGGTCTCTTGTGAAATACCCATGGCTGCACGATGGCGAAGTCCCAATTCTTTGGGTATATTCATGCTGTGCGACACAGGCAGAATACATCCGGCTGCTTTGATGCGTTTGTGGCTGATGACCATGGCTCCATCGTGTAGTGGACTGTTTTTAAAGAATATATTCTCAATAAGTCGTTGGCTGATTTGTGCATCAAGCAACTCTCCCGAGCGGGTTACATCATTTAGTGGCAGCTCGCGCTCCATAACAATCAAAGCTCCTACTTTTTGCTTGCTCATACTCATGCAGGCCATTACAATAGGCATTAAATCTTCGTTGTTTCTTCTCTTGCTCTTATGTTTCCCTTTTATGAAATATAACAAGTTACGCACGCGCTTGTGGGCACCAATCGTATAGAAAAATTTACGGATGTCGTCTTGAAAAAGGATAATCAAAGCTAAGGCTCCTACACTCACCAGTTTGTCGAGAATAGAACCCAATAGCTTCATTTCCATAATTTGGGAAATGAATATCCAAAATACAAGAAAAACCAGTACGCCAAAAAAAACATTGAGCGAACGTGATTCTTTCATCACCTTATAAGCATAGTACAAGATGACGGCCACCAAAAAAATATCTATAAGATCTTTTATTCCGAAATTGAAGAACATTGGTCGTAGGCTTTTATAAGTTTGACAACTTCTATACAGGCTTTTACATCATGCACACGCAGAATGTGAGCTCCTTTCAGCAAGGCTATCGTATGCAATACGCTGGTACCGTTCAAAGCCTCTTGTGGACTGCTTTCTAATATTTTATAAATCATTGATTTACGAGACACACCAACAAGAATAGGGCATTCCAGTGCATGCAAATCTTCCATATGATGCAATAGCTCATAGTTGTGTTCTACGGTTTTGCCAAATCCAAATCCCGGATCGATAATAATATCTTTCAGTCCGGCAGCCGTAAGTTGTGCTTTCTTTGTGCTGAAGTAGGTCATTACTTCTTGCATCAGATGATTGTAGTGTGGTGCATGCTGCATATTTTGTGGTGTACCTTTCATGTGCATCATGATATAAGGAACATTTAGCTGACACACCGTTTCGAACATTTTTGAATCCATTTCTCCGGCTGATATATCGTTGATTAGGGCTGCTCCATATTCCTCTACACAGATGCGGGCCACTTCGGCACGGAATGTATCAACAGATACCGGTATATGTGGGGCTACTTCTTGAATTAGCTTTAGCCCTTTCTTAAGTCTGTTTAGTTCTTCTTCTGTAGAAATGTGGGTGGCGCCCGAACGTGACGAGTAGGCTCCGATGTCAATCATGCTGCCTCCTTCGCGGACAATTTCTTCAATTCGTTCTGTTATCTCCTGTTCGCTTTGCTTTCTGCTTGAAGAGTAAAACGAGTCGGGGGTTACGTTGAGAATGCCCATCACTTTAGGCGTGGACAAGTCCATGATTTGTCCGTTAAGGTTAAGGGTGGGCTTTATTGCTTGATTCATTTTGGTTCTTCTGAATTAATTGGATATACAACGAACAAAGGTACGGATTTATTTTTTCACAAGAGGCTTTTCTGAAAGAATTTTAAGATGCTTCGACAGAAAGGCTTCTGTATAGCTGGCATTTTTAAAAAGAAGCGAACACTATAAAATTATCTGTATTCCTAATATTTACTATATTTTTCTTTAGTAGCAATGCCGCTCCGTGTGTCTGTTCTTTAATCCCATAAGGACTTTGCGTTGTGGTGCAGAATACAAACTGTTCTTGTTCCAAAACTTAATATGTTCTAGTATAAGTCTTTTGCTTTTGCTTGTTTCCGGGTTAAACTATGAATAACAAGACACTGCGGTGTAATAAGTGTTTTTCTTCTTATTCTACTTTTTTCTCCTGATAAGAAGCGCTATCTTTGCATCTGCTTAATATTTAAATGTAAAATGGAAGTAGCTGCACTTTATGAAATTTTCAAGCAGTATCCGCAAGTAACTACGGATAGCCGCAATTGCCCAAAGGATTCAATCTTCTGGGCTCTTAAGGGAGATTCTTTTAATGGAAATGATTTTGCTGCCAAAGCATTAGAAGCCGGTTGTTCCTATGCTGTAGTGGATGAGGCTCGGGTTGTAGATCCGACTGATACGCGCTACTTGCTGGTTGACGACGCATTGAAAGCCATGCAAGATTTGGCGCATTTTCATCGTTGTCAGTTTCAGATTCCGGTGTTGCAGATTACGGGTACAAACGGTAAAACAACTACAAAAGAGTTAATTGCTGCAGTACTGGGACGTAAATATCAGGTTCTTTATACCCAAGGTAATTTAAATAATCATATCGGAGTGCCGCGTACTTTGCTTCGTTTGAATGCCGGTCACCAAATAGCTGTTATCGAAACAGGGGCTAATCACCCTGGAGAAATAAAATTTCTTACAGATATAGTAGAACCTGATTATGGGTTGATTACTAATGTGGGAATGGCTCATCTGGCAGGTTTTGGCTCGTTTGAAGGGGTGAAACGCACAAAAGGTGAACTGTATGACTATTTGCGTCAGACCGGGAAAAAAGCTTTTGTACATTATCCTGATGTGTCCTTGCAGCAAATGTCTGTCGGTTTAGATGCAGTTCGCTATGCTTCGCAATTGGTAAAAGAGGATATTCTGCAAGGGGAACTTTTAGCCTGTGACCCCTATGTTCGTTTTCGATGGAAATGGAACGGAGAAGAATACTCTGTTTCTACTCATCTGGTGGGTAGTTATAATTTGCCGAATATGATGGCAGCTATCGCTGTGGGACTGTATTTTCATGTGGATCCAAACGAGATTTGTATAGCTTTATCAGAATATATTCCTTCAAACAACCGTTCGCAAATGCTGGAAACTGCGAAGAATCATTTGGTGGTAGATGCATATAATGCTAATCCTACGAGTATGAAAGCTGCCGTGGAAAACTTTCGCTTAATGCAGAATAATCCCAAAATGTTGATTCTAGGAGAAATGAAAGAGTTGGGAGAAGCAAGTATAGAAGAACATCAGAAAATTGTAAATCAGGTTCAAAGCGCAGGGTTCGACAATGTTTGGTTGGTAGGAGAGGAATTTGAGAAGACAAAGCATGATTTTCGCTCTTTTCGCAGTGTAGAATCTGTGATAGAGGAATTGAAACATAATCAACCGCAGGGATATTATATATTAATAAAAGGTAGTAATGGCACTCGCTTATTTACCTTACCGGAATATTTATAGAGGGAAATATATCTTAGGGGTAGTCATTTAGCTCCTTCAATCTGAGTTAACCGACTGAATTTTCCGTATTCCCCCGATTTATTTAATCGTGTTTTATATAATCGGCTCTGATTTCAGAGCCGATTTTTCTTTTTGGTCACATTTGGAACCATTACTTAGGGTTCACTGAATAAGTCTATTCATCATTTTCCTCAGATTGCACATGGTTTTCCCAAATAGCTACCATCACCAATAGTATTAACACTCAATTCACGAAAAATCCAGTGATACAGACAAAAGGTGCTTTTGTTAGATTATTGATTTTCAACGCTTATATATTTATTTAGTGAACCCTATTGTAAAGTTTGTCTGATGAGGCTGTAAATTTGCTCGCAACATGATAATTTAATACACCAAAGCATTGAAATCATTATTCCAAAGTATGAAATATAGATTTTCCTATTATAATCTTGGTTTTATAACAGCATCTTTTCTTGTTTGTATTCTTGATGCACGATTCGTTTTATTAGTGAACAATATCCTGTTGTG
>Trix_p2__coassemble_923_pt1 | contig 81345 bp, 69 predicted proteins | sample Trix_p2__metabat2_low_PE_022 | metagenome-assembled genome bin Trix_p2 | reverse complement strand
ATTGCAAATCCGTCGGAACGTTTTCTCACTTGCAAAGCGTTTTCTGCTTGTTTTTAATTACTTGCGGACATATACAAACAAAACAGCCATGCATCCAAGCTTTCGCTTTCGATGCATGGCTGTTTTTATGCTTGTTTTATTGGCGGATGGGATTATTCCCAAATGCTTCCGTTATTTCCCCAAATGTCCATACCCTCTTCGTTACTGAGGATTCCTCCACCGTTGCCACCGGATATTGTAGGCTTTGTATCGCCATTGCCGTTAATACCCCATTGGTCTCCGCTTGCAGCCATCAGCTGTTCTGCTCCACGGAGTTTGACACATTTCATATTCGGTTTGCTATATTGCTTTTTCATGATTATCTGAATTATAAATTTTTCTACTGTTGTAATTGATTGTTTTTGTCTTAGAAGAATAGCACTTTCTTTCCGCTCTTGGTTACGAAGATACCCTTGGATGGTTTCATCACACGGCGACCTTGCAAGTCGAAGAACTCTTCCTTGGAAAGGTCGGTCACGGTTTCTTCTTCGATACCGGTTGTTCCTCCGCCATTCTCATCCAAAGAGAAAGCAAATCCGTAGGTTTGTGCTGTTGTTTGCGAAAGACTGCTTCCCGGCAAATAAGCTTTGTTAGATGGAATCAAACGATTTGGAGTAGCACCGTTTTGCATATCTTCAGTATCTTCCAGTTTGTAGAAACCAACTTCGAATGACGATGGCTTAGAAAGAACATAAGTAACTACTCCGTTTGACATTGTCTTTTGCATATAAGTTCCTTTAAGCGGATTCTCTGCAACAGCATCAATCTGTACGTTCTTATCCAAGATAGTCAGCGTATAGCTGCCTTGTGCTCCGGCAAGAATCATCGGCGTGTTGGCAGGAATCTTTTTATCTCTCAGCTCGCGCAATACAAATACATCCTGACCCTTGCTTTTAGCAATATTTCCGATAAATGCTTGCAAACCAGTTTCCGGCAATTGAACTGCAAACGGATAGTTTACTGTAGTATATCCGGCTGCAGAAACAGATACCTCAATTGTAGTTGCAGGCATCAGATACCATTGAGAAGCGGTAGCACCAGCTCCCCATCCTACAATATTGTGACTTGCATCTTCATGAAGCTTATCCTTTGTAGAAGCATTTCCTCCATCTGCATCTATAGCAAATTTGGTCGGCGAAATGGTCATCAAATAATATTTTGCAGCTCCGGTAGTAGAGTCTGTCTCCTCAGTTGTTGGTACTTGAGTACTTTGAGTCACAGCCTTCAAGAATCTGTGTTGCGCACCGATTTTATATCCGTTTCCATCGGGAGTAAAAGTCCAAACCTGTGCAACATCAGCATTATTTAAATCCTTACCTTTAGCCGATACAGAATTTCCATTCATGGCCATTGTCATGTATTTGCTATAATATGATTGCAAACGATAACATTTATTAGTATCCAGTTTAACACAAGATTGGGCAACGGTAGACATACCGGCAGCATAACCCTCAAGAGTACTCTTATTGAGTTCTGTCATTACCTTTTGTTTCTCTGTATCTGTTGCTAATCCACCCACACAACCTATAGGAGCTTGGGTAAAACAGTCTTTAGCCTTAGTATTTTGTGCTTGAATATCTGCATCAGTGAATTGCACCGCACGCACAGTGGAACCATTGTCACCTAATGCTGAAGTATTATCCCAATAAGCCAATTTAGCATCACGGTAGTTTAAATAAGCAGAAGCAGTGCCGTGAAGTTTTAGGAACAAAACATGAGGTGTGTTATTCTTTTTCAAGTCCCATGATTGAGTGAGCGAACTGTTAGCAGCATTTTTGTCTGCCATATGAGGAAAAGTTGTTTTATCTTGTCCACTCGGAGGAACAACTGAAGACAACACCTTGTTTGGTCCGGCACCGGCATTATAAATTTCAACTACTTCTGTTCCGTTTTCAGTTTGTTTTTTCACAAAAGCCCAATAAGAACCATAGTTATTGGGATTTTGCTTTGTATTAAGATTCATATAATCATGATCTACATCATAACATATAAAATAATCTCTGATGGTCAAAGTATGCCATTTTGTATTAGGTGCAAATCCACTCTCTGTAGGAGCATCAGAATATTGAACATCTAAAACAGGCAGACTTTCTACCGGAGAGACTGAAAAAGTAGAACCGCCATCTGCAGCATTCCAAAAAGCCACCTTTCCATTCTCAGCAAAATCATTCATATAAGCATTTTGCACTCCATCCAACTTCAAAAAGAAGGCACCATTTTGACCGGCACTAAATTCCCATGTTCCGATTTTTTCAGTTAAAGAATTTGTGGATGTCATTGTGGCATATGTACTTCCAGTAAATTGTACATTGGAAGGAGCTGCCAAAATCATTTCCGCACCGGCACCGGCATTGTAAATTTTAATCTTTCCATTTTCTTCTACAAAAGCCCAAAGAGCGTTTTTATTTTTTGTATCAACAGTGCTTAATAATGGAATGTAGCTTTGTCCGGAAACGTACGTCAAATATTTATTATGGAGTTTCAATGTGTACCATTTTGTATCTGGTTTCCACAAAGAATCAGTGGGTGCTGTAGACAATTCAAAAGGATAAGTTTCTGCAGCTTGTGTCACAGCTTTCACCACGGCCTCATCTGCCGTTGCTTTCGTTTGGGCAAAAGCAGAAGTCGAGAACGGCAACGCACTCAGTGCCATGCCGACAAATGTTAGTAAAATCTTCTTCATTGTGTTTCGTTTTATTTGATTTTTAGTTGTAATTCATTTTGACATCCATTAGGCAGCAAGTAAAAACAATTTGCTTATGCTTTTCATAATCTGGATATATCATACATCTAAATAAATGTTGTTTTTCAACGCGACAAAATTACATTATTTAGTTTGTTTTTATTTTTTAATGACATTAAAAATGGTTAAACTGCTGTTTTTTCCCATAAATAGGCTCTTAGAACCTCTTTAAACCTACATAAAAATACGATTATAAACAACATTTATACAATAGATACAAACAATAATCGGAAGATTTATATAGGGTGCCGGATTCGGAAATCCGGCAGAACGTATGCTTTGAACTAAAGAACGCATTCTTTTACAGTAAGCATACTTTTACAGCAAATATGCTTTTGCAGAAAGTTTACTTATAGTGATTCTGTGCGGTAGGATTTGTACTTATAGATACAAAACGAAAAATCAGATTGTAAGCTGAATACCGAAACTACCTGTCGCATGGTTTCATATTTCGCTGTTTTCATAACATTACAACAAATGGAAATTCTCTATTCTAAAGAGAATAATGAATAAGTATACGAAAAAGACTGCATAGTAATACAGAAAAAAGAGAGATTATACAAAAAACACCATGGTGTCTAGCCATTTTTACCATGACTTCTTGAAATTTTCACCATGACTTCGTGAGAAAAACAACATGGTAATTTTTGAAAATGAATAAGACTTACCTGCAATTTTGCCAAAGCAAAGGTATTTAAACATCTTTTCACACCTCAAAGACCCACCTGCAAGGCTTTCAAAAAACAGCACAACCCATTAAAACACTGATAGATAGGCAAAAAATCAAGTTCTGAGAATGCGGTATTTTCGGGCAGACTCCTACAGGGGTGCATATACGCTACGCACAGCCCATTACAAAATACAAAATGTCAGAAGTAACGTTTTGACATTTCGTATGCATTCCGATGCAACAAAAAAAAGATGCTTTCTGACCGGGCAGCCATAAAAACGCCAGGCCTGAAAGCATCTCACTATAAGAATCGTTCTAAATTTTACTTTTTCTTCTTGGGATAACGTCTTGCCCATCCCTCTTCCGAGAAATCAGGCTCCTCGCCTATCAAGTCGTTTCCCTTACCCGGCGTGCCGTCGCTAAAGAACTGTTTCCAGTCATCCTTAGAATATTTCTTGCCACGGGCAGCCGTGTAGCCACGTTCCTCACGCGATGGTTTATTGGCTTTTTCAGTCTTCTTGTCTGATTTCTTGTCAAGCTTCTTGTCTGCCTTTTCAGCACGTTCCTTTTTACCGCGCGCCGGGCGTTCGCCTCCACGGCTGTCGTCCTTGCGCTTGCGTTTGCGCTTGTTGTCTTCGGGAGCACCGTCAGACGAAGCAACTTCTACAACCACCTTGCGTCCCTTGACCTGCACTTTGGACAGTCCGGCAATGACACGCTCGGCCTCCTCCTCGGCCACCTCGAAGAACGAGAAGCTTTTCATCAGGTCGATGCGTCCCACTTCTACCTTACCTTTCACGTGGTCGTTCACCAGTTTCATCACCTCCTTGGCATAGAAACCGTCCAGTTTACCCAGATTGAGGAAAAGACGTACGAATCCCTCTTCGGCATTGCGTCCGCGCTTGCCTTTCTCGCCTTTTGGCTTGTCGGCAGGCTCTTCGATTTCGGGTGCATTGGCATAATACTGCAGGAATCGGCCAAACTCACGGCTTACGACACGCTTGATGAGCTCTTCCTTGTCGAGCCACTCCAGTTTGCGGTACACCTCGGGCAGGAACTGCTCGATTTCCTCCTCGTCCACCTCCACGCGTTCGATGTCGTCAATCACCTTGTACAGCTGTTTGGCACAGATGTCCTTGCCGCTGGGCAGTTCTTCTTTCACGAAGCTCTTGCCAATGATTTTCTCCACCTCGCGCACCTTGCTGCGCTCGCGGGTGTTGATGATACAGATGCTGGTACCTTTCTTTCCGGCACGTCCCGTACGTCCGCTTCGGTGCGTGTAGCTTTCAGTATCGTCGGGCATGCCGTAATTGATTACGTGTGTCAGGTCCTCCACATCGAGTCCACGGGCTGCCACGTCGGTAGCCACCAGGAACTGCACCCGGTGCTGGCGGAATTTCTGCATGGTAAGGTCGCGCTGCTGCTGCGACAGTTCGCCGTGCAACGCTTCGGCATTATATCCGTCTTGAATCAGCTTGTCGGCAATTTCCTGAGTTTCGAGTCGGGTACGGCAGAAGATGATGGCATAAATCTTGGGATAATAGTCCACCACACGCTTCAGCGCCAGATATTTGTCGCGTGCATGCACCATATAATACACATGGTTTACGGTTTCGGCTCCCTCATTGCGTGAGCCCACAACGATTTCCTGTGCCTGGCGCAGGTATTTTTTGGAGATGCGCTCAATTTCCTTGCTCATGGTAGCCGAGAACAACAAGGTGTTGTGGTTTTCGGGAACGCCCGCCAAAATGGTGTCGATACTCTCTGTGAATCCCATAGACAGCATCTCGTCGGCCTCATCCAGCACCACATTCTCCACGTGCTGCAGCGAAGCGGCACCGCGTTCCATCAAGTCGATAAGACGACCGGGTGTAGCCACAATCACTTGCACCCCTTTGCGCAAGGTGCGAATCTGCGATTCGATATTCGTACCGCCGTATACCGGCAATACATGCAGCGACGGCAGATATTTGGAATAAGCCTCCAAATCATCGGCAATCTGCAAACAAAGCTCACGGGTGGGCGACAATATAACAGCTTGAGTGTCTGTACGGTTCGGATCTACCTTCTGCAAAACAGGCAAACCATACGCAGCTGTTTTACCTGTACCTGTCTGTGCCAAGGCAACAACATCATTATTCACTCCCAGTAAGTAAGGAATCACTTCCTCCTGTACCGGCATCGGGTGTTCATAACCCAGTTCTTCAATCGCTTTACGGATTTCCTCGGAAACCCCAAGCTCTTCAAATGTTCTCAAAATATGTTTTATTAAAAATTCTGTGCAAAGTTAGCTAAAAAATCAGTCAAATACAGCATGAAACGGTGTTTATATCAATTATTATAAGTCCTTGACATTTAATTTTAGGAAGGAGAAGCCTACAGCAATAAAAGAAATCCGGGGAATTTGAAAACACATACAGCAACCAAAACACAAACAATCGAGGCAAAGAAAAACGAACACGTTCGGCTGTAACAAACGGCAAAGGAAAACATTTAAGTGGACAACTCCAACGAGAGTAACAGTAAATTAGTATGCGTAAAGACATTGTGAATACACCTGCTGATACTTGCAACGCATCCGAAAATCCAAAATATACTTTTTCGTTCCGTCAGTTGGCTAATAGAGTCAAACTTAATACCTTTGTCCTGTTGTAATCAGTGTATCAAAAACCTCATAACCGATTTTGAATTATGCGCAAAGTGATATGTAGCGGAGAAACCATTCTGGACATTCTTTTCAAAAACCAACAACCCATCGCTGCCGTGCCGGGCGGCTCTTCGTTTAACTGCATTATTTCTTTGGGAAGAGCCGGTGTGCCAGCCTATTTCGTGGGCGAAACAGGAACGGATGCTGTGGGCAGACAGATTACGGAGTTTCTTAAAGAAAATGGCGTACACACGGATTACTTTTCCGTGAGAGAGGATATGCGTACGGCTGTGTCGCTGGCTTATCTGAACGAACAGAACGATGCGCAATATGTGTTTTACAAGGAAACACCCAAACCGATACGCAACTTGCGCATTCCGGATTTCCAAGCCGAAGATATTCTGATTTTAGGTTCGTATAATGCCATCTGCCCTACTTTACGCAAACAAGTGCGTTTGCTGACAAGTGCAGCGCAACAGGCTGAAAGCATAGTCTATTATGACATCAATTTCAGAAAAAGCCATCTGCCCGAAGCCGAAGCACTCACTCCTGCCATTCACGAAAACTTTGCCGTGGCAGACATCGTAAGAGGCTCGGCGGATGACTTCGAAATTTTATACGGATGCCGTGATGCAGAAACAATCTATAAAGAACGGATTGCTCCGTTCTGTCCGGTTTTTATCTGTACCCATGCAGACAAAGACCTGAAAGTGTGTCTGCCACAACGGACGCTGTCCTTTGCCGTGCCGTCAATAAATGCGGTCAGCACCATCGGAGCCGGAGATAATTTCAATGCGGGCTTTGCTTACGGACTGATGCGCCACGGCATTCATAAAAAGGAACTGCCGGAGCTGCCGGATGAAAAATGGGAACGCCTCATCCGTTGCGGACTCTATTTCTCTGCGGATGTATGCCAAAGCATACACAACAGCATCCGTCCCGATCTGGACCTCAGCTGTTTGTAAATAGAATATACTGATATATCCTTTATTGGGTATATTTCTTGATTATACAAAATAATATTCATATTTTTACAGTCTGAACAATAAAAATACAAGAACAAGGTATTTGGGATGGCGAAGCCATATATATGTCAGGACGGTCACTTGAAGATGTCAAAAGGATGATACGACCTAAACATTATGCGAGTTGTGTACGTCCCATTCCGGACCTCAGCTGTTTGTAAAGAATGCATTGACTGCCTCAATCACCCGATCTGCTTCCTCAAAAGTCATCTCGGGAGAAATAGGAAGGCTTAATTCCTCACGGTGAATGCGCTCCGTGACAGGCAATTGCCAATCAGAATATTCCGTCATGGAATCCTGACGGTGCGGAGGAATGGGATAATGAACCAGCGTCTGTATTCCATGCTCCTTGAGGAAAGCCTGCAACGCATCGCGACGGTCGGTCAGCAAGGTAAATATATGAAACACATGCCCCTCCGCCTCGGAATAACAAGGCAAGGACACTTCGGCACGGATTCCTTGCAAGTAACGGCGTGCTATCGCCTGACGCTTGGCATTATCCTGATCCAAGCGAGGCAACTTGACACGCAACACAGCAGCCTGTATCTCGTCCATACGACTGTTGATGCCCCGAAACGGATGTACATATTTTGCAGACGAACCATAATTTGCCAGAACACGAACCCGCTGCAAAAGAGATTCATCGTTGGCAGTTACTGCTCCGGCATCGCCCAAAGCACCCAGGTTTTTTCCCGGATAGAAACTAAAACCGGCAGCATCGCCCAAGGCTCCGACACGCACACCCCGATAACGGGCTCCATGCGCCTGAGCACAGTCTTCTACTACCTTCAGTCCGTATTTTTCTGCTAACCGGCTGACAGTCTGCATGGCACAGGCTCTGCCATACAGATGCACCACCATGACGGCCTTGGTCTTGGGGGTTATTAATGCTTCGATGCGCTGCGGATTTATATTACAAGTTTCCCATTCCGGTTCGCAAAGCACCGGTTTCAGTCCGGCACGCTGCACAGCCAGAATAGAGGCAATATATGTATTGGCCGGCACAATGACCTCATCGCCCGGCGACATGATTCCCAATGAACAATAAGCCATGAATATCAAGGTAAGAGCATCGAGCCCATTGCCTACAGCCACACAGCCCCGGGTTCCGCAATAACTTGCAAATTCCTCCTCAAAGGCTTTGTTCTCACAGCCCGTAAGAAACCATCCGGAACGCACCACACGCGCCACAGCTTCAGACAGTTGCGGCTCAAACGAACGGGTAATTCTTTCGAGATCGAGATATTTTATCATTGCTTTGTCATTCATTTGATTCTGTTTTTATTAAAGTGAATTATATGATTTAGAAAGATCTGTTGATTGGTGTTTCTCCACCACTTCTTAATGAAGTGATTAACGGGAAACGTGGAGTAAGTACTGAACTTGCCGATTTGCTTGAAGCCTCTATTGGTATACCTGCTGCTGTATGGCTGAAGCTCCCGGCAGAATACAATATGCATGTAGCTAAATGAAAAAGCTTTCTCCAATTAGAAAAATTACAGCTATACTCTAAATTTGTAATATACTGATTTTCGCAAGTTAGTAATTCAAGTGCGTACCATGCACCAAATCCAGTTCGTACATATCATAAACCACGGCCCTTCCGCCCATTCCCTCTTTCTGAAAAATCAGTCCCTCGTTAAGGAACCATCCTCCCTGCTCCACCGATGTGCCTAAGTCAAAATATTTCTTTTGGGGATATATTTCGTGGATGAGATAATCGAAGAGCAAGTCTACCGCTCCATTCATGCGTCCGTCTGAGGTTGAGGCAATATATTGCACGTGCAGCGCACACTCGGAAATATACAACACAGTGCCCGCCACCGTTTGTCCCGCTGCATCTACCACGCGATAGAGCACGATGTTTTGCGGAAAACGGCTGTGCAGCAACAATATCTCATTAAGCGAATGCACGGGAACTGACTGATGACGTTCGCGCAGGTTTTCCTGTAATACATCCCAAAAAGCCGCCCATCCGTCATCTTGCACTACAAGATAGTTTTCCTTGCTGGCCTTTTTGACTTTTCTCTTTCGCAAAGTACTGAAAGGCAGGGCATCTGCCTGCTGTATCACCGAAGATACTTTTCGCTGTCGGAGCACGGCACCCATACGAAACAAAGCATAAAGGTCTTCTTCTGCCGGATAGCGCGTATAAATATAAGGTATCGGACGATAGCACCAACGGTGTGCCTGGGTATTCTTCTGAAGATAGGCTTTGACAGCAGCAAAAAGCTCGAGCATGGCTTGTGCCGTGAGGTCTGTTCCCGAAAGAAAGCCGCCAAAGGTAAGTCCGTTGTGCGAAGCAAACACATCGGCAGAAAGATGTGCGGGCAACACGGCCGTCAGCTTGTCACCATAATAGCAAAGAAGCGAATGGTCGGGGAAACGGTCGGCATGATATTCCATATAATCCCTACAAAACAAGAACAATGGCTGACGTGACTGCATCACAAAATCGTCCCACGCTTGTTTCATCGGGGACGTATAGCGCACAATATGCCAGGTCTTTTCCATTGTTTTTATTTGGTTTGGGGATGAACCGCCAACTGAAACTCTTCGTAGGAATTGATGTAGGTCTGGGGCTCATAAGGATGCGAAGCCATTACCAGCAGCACGGCATCCTCGGAAAACTTCAGTAACTCATTCCAAGTGAGAGGCGGAACCAACAGTCCCTTGTCGGGAGAGTCCAAAAGATAATGCTTTCTACCGTCGGCATTTTCCAGACAAATTTCCACAACTCCTTTCACAGCCACCAAGTATTGATATGAAATACGGTTGGCATGCATGCCCCGACTCTGATCGTCGGGCACACCATAAATCCAATAAATTCTTTGTACATCAAAGGGAATCTCACGATGCGCTTCAGCAATAGTCAGTTTTCCCCTTGAATCGGTATATGTTTTCAATAAATCCATAGAGAGTATCATATTGATATGCAAAATAAACAAAAAGAATCCATATCAAAAAACAATCTTACGTAATTCGGTGAAACATATCTAAATCAGGTTTTCTTTGTGCGTCGAGAATCGAAAATTCCGAGCCATTGTGCAGACAGCTTTCAAAAAACGCATTCTCAGAGCATATTTTTTGGCTTAACCTTCATGATACCAACAAGATAAGCCCGATTTTCTTGTATCGAAAATCCGGCAATCTACAATTTTACTTCGTCGAGATTGATCAATCCGTTCACAATAGCATAGATGGTAAGTCCGGCCGGAGAGTGAATCTGCAACTTACGACTGATGTTTCTTCGGTGCGTCATGACCGTATTGACCGAGATAAACAATTTCTCGGCAATCTCCTTATTAGACATACCGCGCACCACGCAAACAATAACTTCGCGCTCGCGATCGCTCAAAGAATCTGTTCCAGCTGATTCGTTTGTGGTATTCTCTTCTTCATCCTGCTGCATAGCCTCGGCACGCAGAGCACAGTCTTTCTCTAATTTGCGCACGGCTTCGATGAAAAGAGTATCCTCCATCTGGCAATGATTGAACAAATCTTCTTCGAGCATATACAGGTCCATCAGCACTTCGTTCAGAAGCTGTCCGTTACTGTCGCTGGGATAATATTTGATGATGATGCTTTTCAACTCACCCAAACTCTTGTCTATCTGCGCATGGTTGTCATGATGCTTTTCCTCCAGAATGTTTATATTCACACCCTTATCCGAAAGCTTGCCTGCCAGCAACCCCTCTACGTAAGTGTGGATATGCTTGTCTTCATACTCCATGTGACGACTCACCTCGGCACCAAATTCATCATAAAATTTCAGAATCAGAAAGGCTATCTGATTCCGTGCAGAACAGTCAATACTTTCGATGAGCTTGCGACGAATGGCAGGTATTCTGAAATCAACAAAGTAATTATGCGACTGCGACAAATACTTGGTCATGGCAGCTACAGAAATGGTTTCTACCACATCGCCCACATTAATTCGTCCGTTGGACTTGATAAAATTCACCACAGCCAGAAATGTCATGGTATCCACTCCGTTAGATGAACAAGATTCGGCCACAGTATGCTCGCCAAAACCAAAAGTTAACCCAAAGCGGCTAATCACTTGCAACAAACGGTAATCATCGCAAATGATATCGCTCATCTTATCAGTATCCTTATACTTTTCCGTCATTATTTTTGTACCTTTTTATTCGGTTACAAAGAAAAAGAAAAACAAGCACATACACAATCACTAATTATAGGTATTTTTCACTCTATGCACCAGGGCATATCCAAACAGTAACCAATGTATGGTAGACACACATCTGCATAAATCATATTTTTTAAGTATTGCACAACCCATGCATAGAAACTAACTTTGCCAGCGAATTCAGAATGAACCATAATAACCATTTTATTAGTTTAGTATTAGTAGATTTTAGATTTAAAAAAGACTTAAAATATGGTCTCTGAGAAGAGATCATATTTTTTTCTTTAAAATCAAGGCACAAGTAGTTGGCTTTCTGTATAAAGAAACGTAATTTTGCATCCGAAAAATAACACGAAAAGAATGAAATTAACAGAAATCAAAAACGAGGAAAGTGCTTTCGTCACTCAGATTGAAGGCAATGGATCGTTTCGGGCCCGACTGGGTGAAATGGGATTTGTGAAAGGACAACAAATCAAACGCTTGTATGCGTCGCCTATTGGGAATCCTATTGTTTTTGAAATTATGGGTAGCAAAGTGGCTCTGCGAAAACAGGAAGCCGCCTGCATCGAGGTGAGTTATCAAAATGAAAGTAACAACGAAAAAACTCCAGATGCAACAAACACTGCAGATTTTACTTATACTCCCTTTACTGTTGCAACAAACACAAACCACTGCCACTGCAGCTCGCACAAACAAACGGAACCAACATTCGATGAAAATAAGAATGTGGTGACACTGGCACTGGTGGGAAACCCTAATTGCGGAAAGACTTCGCTGTTTAATGCTGCCAGCGGAGGACACGAAAGAACCGGCAATTACAGCGGTGTGACCGTAAGCAGTGTAGTGGGCAATTTTGAATTCAAAGGAAGAAAAATCCAACTGATTGATTTACCCGGAACTTATTCTCTACGTGCATTCAGTCCCGAAGAAGCTTATGTGGCTAACGAACTGGAATCGGGGAAAATTGATGCCGTGATAAACGTATTGGATGCAACAAACCTGGAACGCAACCTGCTGCTTACCATGCAGCTGAAAGAAAGACAACTTCCATTGATCGGTGCACTGAATATGTTTGACGAGGTGGAAAAAAGCCAAAGCTTTATCGATATTCCGGCTTTGGAAAGCAAATTGAACATGCGGCTGATTCCTACCGTAGCACGAAATAAAAGAGGTATTGACAACCTGATTGACGAAGCCCTGAAAATGGCTGATGAACAAAAAGCAGCCGGCAAACGCTGCCAACACGATACAGACAACAAGACTCAGAAATTCAGTTCGTGCAAACACGAACCACATCATGCCTCTTGTGTGCAGGATGTTCCGGAAGATTGCCGACATTCATTTGACCATCCTGCTACAGAACCACACGAAGCCTGCCCTTGCAAGAAACGAGAAGAAGACGATGCAATGCGTTATGCACGGATTCGCTCTCTACTGAATGGGATTTATCAACGCAAAAGCGGCAAAACAGAACAGTCAACAAAGATACTCGACAATTTGTTTGTCCATAAATGGATTGCCTATCCGATGTTTTTCATCTTGATGTGGTTTATCTTTTGGGCTACCTTTGTGTTGGGAGCCTATCCGGCTGACTGGATTGACCAAGGAGTGGCCTGGATGGGAGATGCGCTGAAAACCTATATGACAGATGGTCCGTTACGCGACTTGATTGTGGATGGTATCATTGCCGGAGTGGGCAGCGTAATCGTGTTCCTCCCGAATATCCTGATTCTGTATTTCTTTATTTCCATTCTCGAAGATTCGGGCTACCTGGCAAGAGCTTCCATGCTGGCCGACCCCATACTGAAACGATTGGGACTGCATGGCAAGTCTTTTATCCCCATGCTGATGGGATTTGGATGTAATGTTCCTGCCATTATGGCTACACGCACCATAGAAAATCACAAAAGCCGACTGGTAACCATGCTGGTTATCCCTATGATGTCGTGCAGCGCACGCATTCCGGTGTATGTGGTTTTTGCCGGAGCTTTCTTCCCACAATATGCCAGTGTGGTGATGTTCGGACTTTATGTGCTGGGCATGATTATGGCTGTCTTGGTAGCCTGGGTAGTTAACCGCATCTACCAACCGGGGCAGTCAAGTCACTTTGTGATGGAAATTCCTCCATACCGCTTACCCAACTGGAAAGGGGTGTTCCGACACACCTGGGAGAAAGGAAGGCAATATCTGCATAAAATGGGCGGAATTATTCTTATGGCCAGCATCGTTATCTGGGCTTTGGGCTATTTTCCACGACCGGAACAGGATATGTCGCCTGCAGAAGCACAAGAACAATCGCTGATGGGACAAATCGGTCATGCCATAGAACCTGCCATTCGTCCATTAGGATATGACTGGCGCATGGGAGTAGGCATTTTAGCCGGTATCGGAGCCAAAGAATTAATGGTCACCTCGCTCGGTGTACTCTATAATGCTCCGGAAGAAGACTCTGAAGCTGCCTCGGTGGAGGAAGCATCACAAACAAGACTGGCATCGGCTTTACAGCAACATACCACTTCCGAAGCAGCTTTGGGATATATGGTTTTTGCTTTACTCTATTTCCCTTGCCTGGCTACCATTGCGGTCATTGCCGGAGAAAGCGGAAAATGGAAGTGGGCCCTCGTCACTGCAGCCTATACCACAGCATTGGCTTATGTGATGGCATTCTTAGTATATCGTATCACTCTTTTATTGTAATCATGAATTTTACATACTTATCAAAGCAAGGCATTTTGAGATGCCTTGCTTTCTGCATTTCTATCTGTACACTGTTTCAGCTGACGGCACAAGAGACTGCCGCACGTCCTGAGCAAACAATAAATGATTCTGTTTCAAGCCCAAAAGTAACATGGTGGGCTTCTGTAATAACCGAAATGCCCTGGAATATAAACGATGGAAAGGTTGGATGGGCAAACTATATTGATGTGGGGGCCGAAATAGGCTTATGGAAAGGTGCATCACTGAACGTGGATGCCATTGCCACCTATGAATACCACAACCCGGTGCTCGATGACCTGCAGTATTTCTCGAACATAACCATCGGTTCGAACAGAGCTTTCAGACTAATGCAATTGGAATTGGCACAAAAATTCGGCAGTCACTGGATTGTATCGCTAGGTTTACGAAACATAGACGTGGATTATTTTACGTCACCTTATACAAGCTTGTTCACCGGTACATCACACACAAGCATCCCTACTCTGTCGGGCAACTTTACCGTAGCCACTGCACCAATAGCTGCCTTAGGATTGCATCTGGAATATACGCCCATCGAAAACCTTACCATAAAAGAAACTTTATATAACGGTGTGGCTGACGACCGCCTAAACAGACAATTCCGATTTTGCCCAAAAGGCGATGGCATATTGAATACACTCAGCATACATTATGCCGACAACGAACACTTTGACTACAGCCTCGGAAGCATCATGGGAAACAAACCTTCGTTTAATTATGCACTATGGCTGATTGCCGAACAACAACTCTTTCACATCAGTAAGTGTCCGGTGGGACTCTTGCTGCAAGGAAGTATTGCACCGAAACCGGAAAGCTATTGCACACATTATTGGGGAGCCGGCATTAATTGCAAGGAAATCGGAAACATGGAGGCACAAGTTGGGGTGGCTGTGAACAGAATGATAGTTGCCGACGGAAGAGAAACAGACGTGGAACTAACTGCCTCGCTACCTGTATGGGATTATCTGACACTGCAACCGGCCTTGCACTGGATTAATACCTGCGGAAAACATCATGCGGCTGCCCTGATAAGAGCTTCTTTTGAATTTGGCAACTGATGGTGACACTTCTTATAAAACAAACTGACTAAAAAAAGATTATGATGACACAACATACAACAAACGAACCGTTTACCAGCGTACTGCCTTGTGGCATGCGTGTAGTGGCTGTACCCTCTATCACAAACGTGGTGTATTGCGGCATCGCCATCAAAACCGGTACCAGAAACGAGAAGACGCATGAAAGCGGAATGGCACACTTTTGCGAACATCTCAGCTTTAAAGGAACGCATCACAAAAGCTCCCGACAAATTATCAATTATATGGAATCAGTAGGCGGTGACTTGAATGCCTACACCGGAAAAGAGGAAACTATTTATTATGCCACCTTCCTGAAAGAACATTTTGCAAAAGCTGCCAACATCTTGACCGACATGGTGTTGGGAAGTACTTACCCTGAAAATGAAATGAACAAAGAGGTGGAAGTGGTTATTGACGAAATTGAAAGCTATAACGACTCGCCCTCGGAACTGATTTTTGATGAATTTGAAAATCTCATCTTTAAAGGCCATCCGCTGGGACGCAATATTCTGGGGGAAAGCGACAAATTAAGGCAACTGAACAGAAAGGATGTTTGCCAATTCATCAAACGAAACTATCGCCCGGAAAACATGGTTTTCTTTCTTTATGGACAAATCCCCGGGAAAAAGGTTGTAGAAACTCTCAATAAGGCGATTGAAAACGTAAGCAAATCACTGGATGAAGACAGTCCGCTCTACCCTGTTTTGCGCCTGAATCAAACAGAACAGAATGACGAACTAGACGGGACAACACTGCCCGAATATCTTGCTGAACAAATAAACAAAAACAAAGATACGCATCAGGCTCATGTGATGATTGGCACAAGAGCCTACAGCCACAAAGACCCGCGCCATATAGCACTGTATCTACTTAACAACATCTTGGGAGGACCGGGCATGAGTTCGCGCTTTAACATCATCTTGCGCGAAAACAACGGACTTGTTTATACCGTAGAAAGCGTGATGACGACTTATACGGACACAGGATTGTGGAGCGTTTACTTCGGATGTGACGCTCATGATGTGAAACGTTGTATCCGACTAATTAAAAAAGAATTGGAAAAATGGACCAAACAACCCATCAGCGAACGCGCCCTGGCTGCCGCCAAACGACAAATCAAAGGACAAATTGGTGTGTCGTATGACAACTTCGAGAACGTGGCACTGGCCATGGGAAAAACATATCTACACTATAATGTGGTGCGCAACAGAGATACACTCTACCAAAAAATCGATGAACTGACCGCACAACAGTTACATGAAGTGGCATGTGATTTATTTAATCCGGACAAGTTGAGCATTCTGATTTACGAATAATAAGAGCATAAAGGCAATGAAAATAGCAATAGTGGGCGGTGGAGCTGCCGGATTCTTTCTGGCAGCCAACATCCGAAAAACAAATCCGCATACCGAAGTGGTTATCTTCGAAAAAGCTGCCAAGGTTCTGGCCAAAGTAAAGGTGTCGGGAGGAGGACGATGCAACCTGACAAACTCTTTCAAAGAGATTACGGACCTGAAACAGGCTTATCCACGCGGATACAGACTGATAAAGAAACTGTTTAAGTCATTCAACCAGGAGGATGCTTACCAATGGTTCGAAACACGGGGCGTGAAACTCACTACACAAGAGGATGAATGTGTGTTTCCCGTTTCACAAGATTCTGAATCTGTCATCCTATGCCTGAAACGAGAAGCTCAAAAACAAGGTACTGTTATCCGAACAAAACACCAGGTGAACCGTATAGAATCTTTGGCAGACGGTTCTTTCTGCCTATCTTTTGGAGATAATTGCACGGAAACGTATCTGGCCGATCGAGTTGCCATCACTTCGGGGGGAGCACCCTTACCTGAGGATTTGCAGTTCCTAAAACCGCTAAATCAAGAAACCGAAGCTCCGGTTCCTTCTCTGTATACCTTTACTATTAAGGATAATGCACTGAAAGAACTGATGGGTATTGTTGTGGAGCATGCTTCTGCCTGGATTCCAGGAACAGGATTTAAAAGTCACGGTGCCTTACTCTTTACTCATTGGGGAGTAAGCGGTCCTGCCGTTCTGAAATTGTCCTCGTATGCAGCACGATGGATTCACGAACATAATTATCAGTTTGAACTGCAAGTGTGCTGGACCGAAGATAATAACACGGAACATGTGGCAGAAGAACTGAAACTGATTCAAAAACAACATGCTCAAAAACAACTGTCGAGCATACGGCCGTTTCAGATTCAACAACGGTTATGGAATCACCTGATTGAGAAAGCCGGTCTTTCTTTAGATAAAAAATGGGCTGAAACCGGAAAAAAAGGCTTGAACAAACTGGCTTCGCTGCTTACAGCAGACAGCTATCCGGTGACCGGAAAAGGCAGTTTCCGACAAGAATTTGTCACTTGCGGCGGCATCAGTCTGAACAATGTATCACACCAAACCCTGGAAAGCAAAAAACTTCCCGGTCTGTTCTTTGCCGGAGAGGTCTTGGATGTAGATGCCATTACCGGAGGATTTAACCTGCAAGCAGCATGGACTACAGCCTATGTAGTGGCACAACATATTGGACAAAACAAAGCAGAATGAGGCTTCTAGCACAAGAATCAAAAAACCCTGCCTTACTATTCCGTAAAGCAGGGTTTCTTGATTCTATAACTTATACTTGTTCTCGTAAAGCAGAAGGAGACAAAAAATGCTACTTACAACAATCACGCAATACAAGCAAACTTTCAGGACCCATATTAAAAAGCAAATCGGCAATACTTAAATTAGGCAGAAAACCGGTTCGCTGAGCAAAAACTTGATAATAGGGCTTAGACTCAAATTGAGAATCTTGCTCTGCTGCAACACGCGGTTGTATCGTAAACCTATAATCATCGCATGCACTGTCTGCCGCATCCAAAAAAGAATCGGAAAGACGTATCTTTGGTTGTATGTCAATCAAACGACAGACCGTATCTTGAATTGCTTGATTAAAGTCTAACAGAAATTCCCACTTCTTTTCATAAAACGGACGGAAATCATCGGCATAGTATTCAAAAAACGGACTGTTTCGATAGGAGGATTCTAAAGCATTCCAGTGTAAATGACGCCAATTGCCATGGTCGGATATGCGAATATCCTTCATAGGACACTTTGCATCCTCGCTCTTGATAACCGGAACAGTCAGAACCTGAGGACCATTGGGCGAAGCTATAACACAACGGTTCCGATAGGTTTGCTTGGTATAATGATCAAACTGTTCCGTCACCACCTCGGGATAACGGAACAGTTTAGTATAATATTGCACCGGGGCCCAATAGGCTGTAGAGAGCCACACGATAGACTTGTTTTCTGTCATTTGTATCTTTATATTCTCTATAACAGGACTATTTAATGTTATCAACCAAACGGAAAATACGATTCCAGCGAATATGACCGTCAAACCAGCCACGATCTTTATCTAAAGACAGCCAGATTAAGATGGGTTTTCCAACAATATGATCCTCTGGTACAAAACCCCAATAACGAGAATCTTCGGAATTATGACGATTATCACCCATCATCCAGTAATAATCCATCTTGAAGGTGTAACTGGTAGCTTGCTTTCCATTAATATAAATACTACCGTCGGACTTTACTTCCAAGTCATTGCCCTCGTACACACGAATAGGACGCTCATAAACAGCAATATTCTCTGCAGTAAGCTCTATGGACTTACCCTTCGCAGGAATCCATACAGGACCGTAATTATCTGCCGTCCATCCAGTAATCTGATTCCAAGGATAAATGCCCTCGGTGTCATTGGCCGGCTCATAACTTATATGCTCAACAATATCTTTGCGCTTGGAGAGTTCCTGATAAGCCTCATTCGTAAGCGGCATCACACCGCCACGAGCAACAGCTCCCTGCAAATCTTCCTGACTGAGTCCTAACTGTCGAACCAATTCATCGGGAATACTATTCTTCAGAGATATACGGTAATTGTACTGCACATTCTGGGGCTCTTTGTTTGGCTTGCCGTCCAAATAAACAACATGATCTTTTATCTGCAAGGTTTGTCCGGGTAAACCCACACAACGCTTCACATAATTCTCACGTCGGTCTACAGGACGCCAGGTTACTTCACCAAATTCAGGAACGTTCTGAGCCACATACTGACGGCCTAATTCGTAAAAATGCAACAAGTAATTACGCTGTTCCAACACGGACAAAGAATCGAGTACAGGCACCGGTGCAATCATCTGGTCGTAAATCTGCCTGCCATAACCATAACACAAACGATAATATACCGGTTGGTAAGCCGGATTCAAGGACACGGTGTCGCCGGCCGGATAATTAAATACCACGATGTCGTTCAACTGGACCTTTCCGCCTTTTACTCGTTTATACTCCCATTGCGGCCATTCGCTGTAGGACTTTGTGCCCAAAATCGGCATCGTGTGCTGAGTAAGCGGCATAGACAATGGAGTTTGCGGTACACGCGGACCATAGCTCATCTTACTTACAAACAAATAATCGCCAACAAGCAAGGATTTCTCGAGCGAAGAGGTGGGTATAGTATAATTCTGGAAGAAATAGATGTTCACAAAATATACCGCCACCAAAGCAAAAACAATCGCATCAACCCAACTCATAACGGTACGGGTAACCGGATTCTCAGCTTCTTTCCACCAAGTCCACGGAATCTTTTTGGTAATATAAGCGTCAAAGATGAAAGGTAGCACGATAACACCCCACCAACTTTTAATCCAAACTAAAAAAGCGATGTAGAGCAAACATACAACACTCATCTTGACCCACTGCATCTTAGTAGGTTTCTGATTCTTATTCTTCATGAGATCTTAATTTTCTGTCTATGGCATCTGAGCCTCTTAAAACTGAAACAAATCGTCCATTCCCAGCAATCCTGTATGACTTGCCGTAAATTCTGCTGCCAAAACAGCACCCAAAGCAAAGCCTTTTCGGTTATGTGCATCGTGAGTAATGGTAATACAGTCTGCTTCGCTGTTATAGGAAATAGAATGAATACCAGGTACTTCATCACGACGAATGCTGTTGATAGGCAGTTCTGAAGCAGCACACTGCTCCGTTCCTGAAAGAGTTCCATCGGGCGCTGTCAGAGTTCCTTTAACCCATTTGTCTTTACGCTGCAGTTCATTCAATATGCCCTCGGCCAAAGTGATGGCAGTTCCGCTCGGCGCATCCAATTTGTGGATGTGATGCACTTCTTCCATCTTGACATCATACTCGGGAAAACGATTCATGATATGTGCCAGATATTTATTGACCGCACCGAATATTGCCACACCCAAACTGAAATTAGAACTCCAGAAAAGAGTTTTTCCTTCTTCACGACACATACGTCGAATGTCTTCACCATGCTGCTCCAACCATCCCGTAGAACCGGATACTACTTTTACATTCTGCTTGAAAGCCTTTAAATAGTTGTCGTATGCTACATGAGGTGCTGTAAACTCTATAGCTACGTCTGCGCTGCGAAACGCTTCCGACTCAAAATCCTGCGGATTGTCAATATCAATGATACTCACAATTTCATGTCCTCGACTCAAAGCAATCTGCTCAATCATACGGCCCATTTTACCGTAACCTATTAATGCTATTTTCATAAGGCGTAAATGTTTTTATAGGCAAAGATAGGGATTTGAAATCAAATTCGTTACATTTGTAAGAAAATAGTGTGTTATAGGTTCTAAAAACTGCATCGTATGGAAAAGCTGCTGCAATATATTTGGAAACATAAGATTTTTCCACTGAATCCATTGCAAACAAATAATGGACTGACACTGGAAATTATTGATCCGGGAATACAAAACAATAACTCTGGACCTGATTTCTTTAATGCTAAAATTAAAATAGACGGAACTCTTTGGATAGGTAACGTGGAAGTACACCTGAATGCAACTGAATGGTTCTTACACGGACACGACAAAGACACTGCCTACAATAACGTGATACTGCATGTCACAGCCAATGATAATTGTGCCGTAATTACAGCGGAGCAAAAAGAAGTTCCACAACTGTGCCTGCCTATTCCAAAAGACATCCAAGAACAATATGATGTGCTGAAACAGTCGGAGAATTATCCGAGATGCCATCAAATTATCGGCAATCTGAGCGCTTTTACCATTCATAGCTGGATGAGTGCTCTGGTACACGAACGGTTGCAGGAAAGATCACAATTGATTCTAAACAGACTGAAACAACAAAACGGTGACTGGGAACAGGCTTTCTTTATCACACTGGCACGAAATTTTGGCTTTGGACTGAATGGAGATGCTTTTGAAAGATGGGCAAATAGAATTCCTTTTCATGCCATCGCCAAACATCGAGACAGTTTGTTCCAACTGGAAGCTTTTTTTATGGGACAGGCCGGACTGCTGAATGACGAAATGATGGATGAAAAGGAACAGAATGCTGCACTTAACGATGCGTATTTCAGAGATTTAAAAAAGGAATACAACTATCTGAAACACAAATTCCAAATGGAACCGCTACAACCAGACATTTGGCGATTTATGCGCACCAGACCACAGAATTTCCCTCACATACGATTGTCACAGCTGGCAAAAATGTATCACGAAGAAAAACTGACGTTCTCTATTATAAGGGAAATTACAGATGTGACGCATCTGAGAAAACAATTGGATTTTCAATGCAGCGACTATTGGCAAACACATTTCCTTTTTGGCTATCCGTCACCTCGCTCCAACAAAAACATGGGACGAAACACTGTTGACTTGATTATCATCAACACAATTATACCTACACTCTTTGCTTATGGCAAATACCTGAATAACGAGTCGTTTGTCGAACAAGGTATTCAACTTCTGGAACAGATTAAACCGGAAAACAATCATATCATTCGCCTATGGCAAGAATGTGGACTGCAAGTGGAACATGCTGCTGATTCACAAGCACTGATTCAACTGAAAAAGGAATATTGTGATAAACATGAATGCCTGAGATGCCGATTTGGATACGAATTCCTTAAAAACAGAAAGAACCTTTTCTGCTCCGAAGAAACAACAAGAAACGAGTGAAAACAACTGAATCGACAAATTCACCGAGATTATAGAAACTAACTAAAATCATATTATAATGAACAATAAATATTGCTACGAATTAAAAATGAAGGTGAGAGATTATGAATGCGACCTTCAAGGCATTGTGAACAATGCCAATTATCAGCATTACATGGAGCATACGCGACATGAATTTCTTTTGTCTACAGGAGTCAGTTTCGCCGAATTGCATCAACGCGGTATTGATGCGGTAGTGGCTCGACTGAATATCGCTTTTAAAACTCCATTGAAGAGCGGAGATGAGTTTATTTGTAAACTGGGACTGAAAAAGGAAGGCATCAAATTTGTTTTCTATCAGGATATATTCCGAATACCGGATATGAAGTGTGTCATCAAAGGACAAGTTGATACCGTTTGCCTAGTTAACGGACGACTGGCAGAATCTCCCGAGTTGTTTGAAGTGCTTGAAAAATATATTACCGAATGACCGAACAGGAAATATTATATACCATGGCACTAACTAGAGTGCCGCGCCTGAATACAACAAACCAACGTATATTGATTCAAGAATTGGGCAGCGCAACAGCTGTTTTTGAAAACCGACACAACATCAAAGCAATCATACCGGATGCTTCGGACAAGCTGATAGAAACTATCAGCAATATGGATGCATATATAGCACGGGCTGAAGAAGAACTGAAATTTGTCACTGACAAGAAAATCGAATGCATCTGCTATAATGATACAAACTATCCGCAACGCATGCTGGAATGTACAGACGCACCTATTTTATTATATTACTTAGGCAACGCACCATTGAACCAGAAGCACATCATTAATATTATAGGGACGCGACATTGTACAGCATATGGTGAAGATATATGCCGTAACTTTATAAAAGAGCTGAGTGCCTTATGCCCGGATGTTTTGGTGGTAAGCGGACTGGCTTATGGCGTGGATATCCAAGCCCACCGAAGAGCCTTGGAATGTAACTTGTCTACAATTGGTGTTTTGGCTCACGGGTTGGACCAAATCTATCCACGTATGCACCGGGATACGGCTATACAAATGATAGGACAAGGAGGACTGCTGACAGAGTTCATGAGCGGAACAAATGCTGACAAGGTGAATTTTATACGCAGAAACCGTATCGTTGCCGGCCTTTGTGATGCCACAATCGTAGTGGAATCTGCAGAAAAAGGCGGTGCTTTAATTACTGCAAACATAGCACAGGATTATAATCGAGATGTATTTGCTTTCCCCGGACGTATCGGCGACCCTTATTCTATAGGATGTAATAACTTGATTCGAGAAAATAAAGCCAGCCTGATTCAAACAGCTCAAGAGTTTATCAATATCATGGGATGGACTGCAGATACCCCAAAAACATCTTCCGGACGAAGTGCTATTGAATTGTTTCCTGTGCTCGACAACGATGAACAAAAAGTAGTAGACTGCTTGTACTCCAAAGAACAAGTACAAATCAATTCGATGGCTGTAGAAACCAATATACCTGTATATAAATTAAGCGCCGTACTTTTTAATCTAGAAATGAAAGGTATCGTAAAACAACTTAGCGGAGGCATGTACCGACTACTCCGTTGATATCAGCATAAAAAAAAGCGGAACCACTGTTTGGTTCCGCTTTTTGGTTTTAATACCCAAAGCCCGTATGGACTATCGGCATTCTTTTTTATTAGTCGTTCAATTTGGCCTTGATAAACTCGCGGTTCAAACGAGCAATGTTTGCAATGCTTTCGTTCTTAGGACAAACAGCTTCACAAGCACGGGTATTAGTACAGTTACCAAATCCCAACTCATCCATCTTGGCAATCATGGCTTTTGCACGACGAGCAGCTTCTGGGCGTCCCTGTGGCAACAAAGCTAACTGACTTACCTTTGAAGAAACGAACAGCATAGCTGAACCATTCTTACATGCTGCAACACAAGCGCCACAACCAATACAACTTGCACAGTCCATAGCCTCGTCAGCATCCTGCTTAGGAATCAAAATAGCATTAGCATCTTGAGGCTGACCGGTACGTACTGTTACATAGCCACCAGCCTGGATAATCTTGTCAAATGCAGTACGGTCTACCATACAGTCTTTGATAACAGGAAAACCTGCAGAACGCCATGGCTCTACAGTAATCGTATCACCATTGTTGAACTTACGCATATACAACTGACAAGTGGTAGCACCACGCTCTGTCTTACCGTGAGGAGTTCCGTTAATATACAGAGAACACATACCACAAATACCCTCACGACAATCGTGATCGAATACGAATGGTTCTTTTCCTTCTTCCACTAACTGCTCGTTCAAAATGTCGAGCATTTCCAGAAATGAAGTATCGCCCGGGATATCTTTCATCTCGCGCTCGTCAAAATGACCTTTGTCCTTCGGTCCGTTCTGACGCCAATATCTAAGTTTAAATGAAATATTTTTTTCCATTGTTATTTTCTTTAATAATCGTTGAACACACCGTTAATTAGCTCTTGTAGTTACGAGTCTGAACCTTGATTGCCTCGTATACCAGCGGCTCTTTGTACAATACAGGAGCCTTTTCGTCTGATCCCTGATATTCCCAACAAGCAACGTAGAAATAGTTCTCGTCATCACGCTTAGCCTCACCTTCTTCAGTTTGATACTCCTCACGGAAGTGACCACCGCAAGACTCGTTACGATTCAAAGCATCATAAGCTATCAATTCACCCATAGTGATGAAATCGTTCAAACGCAATGCCTTTTCCAACTCGATGTTTACGCCTTCCTTAGAACCTGGGATAAACAAGTTGCTTTCGAATTCTTTGCGAATATCTTTCAGACGAGCCAAACCGGTCTTCAAACCTTCCTCTGTACGGCCCATACCTACATATTCCCACATTACATGACCCAATTCCTTGTGAATAGAATCAACTGATTTCTTACCCTTGATATTCATCAAGTGATCGATGCGATCGTTTACATCCTTCTCTGCAGCTGCAAACTCTGGCAAATCAGTAGAGAAGCGAGGAACAGTAATCTGATCTGCCAAATAGTTCTGAATAGTATATGGCAATACAAAGTATCCGTCAGCTAATCCCTGCATCAAAGCAGAAGCTCCCAAACGGTTAGCACCATGATCAGAGAAGTTACACTCACCGATTGCAAACAGACCCTTAACAGAAGTCTGCAATTCGTAGTCTACCCAAATACCACCCATTGTATAGTGAATAGCTGGATAAATCATCATCGGGTTATAGTATTTCACACCATTGATTTCTTTTGCCAACTCTCCTGGATTCACGTCGGTGATTTCTTCGTACATATCGAACAAGTTACCATAACGCTGCAATACCACGTTGATACCCAAACGCTCAATACTTTCAGAGAAATCCAAGAATACAGCCAAACCTGTGTTGTTCACACCAAAACCTTTATCGCAACGCTCCTTAGCTGCACGTGATGCTACATCACGAGGAACCAAGTTACCGAATGCTGGATAACGACGCTCCAAATAGTAGTCACGGTCTTCCTCTGGAATATCACTACCCTTCTTAGTTCCAGCTTGCAATGCCTTAGCATCTTCTATCTTCTTAGGAACCCAGATACGTCCATCGTTACGCAAAGACTCAGACATCAAAGTCAACTTAGACTGCTTGTCACCGTGTACAGGAATACAAGTTGGGTGAATCTGAACGTAAGCAGGATTTGCAAACCAAGCACCCTTACGGTAGCACTGCATGGCAGCAGAACAGTTACATCCCATTGCATTTGTAGAAAGGAAGTAAGCATTTCCATAACCACCAGTTGCAATAACTACAGCATGAGCAGAGAAACGCTCCAATTTTCCAGTAACCAAATTACGAGCAATGATACCGCGAGCGCGACCATCAATCATAACCAAGTCCATCATCTCATAACGGGTATACAACTTAACTGTTCCTGCATTTACCTGACAGCTCAAAGCAGAATAAGCACCCAACAACAACTGCTGACCTGTTTGACCCTTGGCATAGAAAGTACGGCTTACCTGAGCACCACCGAAAGAACGGTTAGCCAACATACCACCATACTCGCGAGCAAAAGGAACACCCTGAGCAACACACTGGTCGATGATAGCATTTGAAACCTCTGCCAAACGATAAACGTTTGCTTCACGAGCACGATAGTCACCACCCTTTACAGTATCATAGAATAAGCGGTATACAGAATCACCGTCATTCTGATAGTTCTTGGCAGCATTGATACCTCCCTGTGCAGCGATAGAGTGTGCACGACGAGGAGAATCCTGAATACAGAAGTTATAAACACGGAAGCCCATCTCTCCCAAAGAAGCAGCTGCAGACGCTCCAGCCAAACCTGTACCTACAACAATAACATCCAAACGACGTTTGTTAGCTGGATTCACCAATTTCTGGTGTGCTTTATAATTGGTCCATTTCTCAGCTACTGGACCTTCAGGTATTTTTGAATCGATTATCTTAGTCATAATACTTTTTCAATTTAATGATTCGTGAAAATTAATTAGCAGCTAGCACCGCAAAAAGAGAAATACAAAGCTACTACAAGGAACATCAAGATAACTACGGTAGAGAAAATGTTACCGATTACCTTCCAACGGTTAAACCAAATTTTGCCATTCCATCCCAATGTGTGCAAAGCACTCCAAAATCCGTGAGTCAAGTGGAACCACAAAGCTACTAACCAAATTACATAAAGTACGGTAAATACCGGCTGACTGAAAGTAGCCTGAATATAACCATAACCGTCAGTAGCATGCAAACCGCCCAGCATATCATTGCCAATCAACTCAGCAAACATCATATTGTACCAGAAGTTGTACAAGTGAAGAGCCATACCCAACACAACAACAACACCCAGAGCCAACATGTTCTGAGAAGCCCACTCTACTGCTTCTGGCTTAGCAGTTACATCGTAACGGTTGTTTCCGCGAGCACGACGATTCTGCATTGTCAGCCAAAAGGCATAAACAATATGAATCACTACCAAGGCACCCAAACCCAATGTTGCTGCTACAGCATACCAGTTAGCGCCCAGGAATTCACAAATCATGTTGTAGCCTTCTTTAGAAAACAGAGCCACAACGTTCATCGACGCATGAAACGTCAAGAACAGGACCAAGGCAATACCTGTAACAGACATCACGACCTTACGTCCAATAGATGAATCACATAACCACATAAATGATTGAAATTAAATTATTAAAAAAATAAATTAAGGAAATAGTATAGTTTGTACACTTACTTCAAGATGCAAATTTAATCTAAATCCGTGATTGCACAAAAGAAAAAAACAATATATTCCTAAAAATACATTACTTTTGCATACACTATAAATATCTCTTTAATAATGGATTTTAAATACGACGTAATTGTTATCGGTGCAGGGCATGCCGGATGTGAAGCTGCTGCTGCCGCCGCCAATATCGGAGCCAAAACTTGTCTTATCACCATGGACATGAACAAAATCGGACAAATGAGTTGTAATCCGGCTGTGGGCGGTATTGCCAAAGGACAAATCGTACGAGAAGTTGATGCTTTGGGCGGATTTATGGGTATCGTAACCGACAGAAGTTCCATACAATTCAGAATGCTGAATCGTTCGAAGGGACCTGCCATGTGGAGTCCAAGAGCACAATGCGACAGAGGCAAGTTTATTTGGTACTGGAGAGAGATTCTTGAAAACACACCCAATTTACATATTTGGCAAGATCAAGTACGCGAATTGATTGTTGAAAACAAAGAAGTAAAAGGCGTACGCACGTACTTTGACTTAACGATAACCGCAAAATGTGTAATCCTCACTGCAGGTACTTTCCTAAACGGACTGATGCATATCGGACACACACAAATTCCGGGTGGACGTGTGGCAGAACCCGCCTCTCTTCACTTGAGCGAATCAATCGCCCAACAGGGTATCAACATGGGTAGGATGAAAACAGGTACTCCTGTACGTATTGACGGAAGGAGTGTTCATTTTGACGAAATGACACTCCAGGAAGGAGAGCACGACTTTCACCGTTTCTCATTCATGGAAGAAGAGCGTAAATTAAAACAACTCACTTGCTGGACCTGCTTCACTAATCCAGAAGTACACGAAACACTGCGCAAGGGTCTCCCCGACTCTCCTTTATATAATGGACAGATTCAAAGCATCGGCCCGCGATATTGTCCCAGTATCGAAACAAAACTGGTAACTTTTCCGGAACGAGAACAGCACCAGTTGTTCTTGGAGCCCGAAGGAGAAAGCACACAAGAATATTACCTCAACGGATTTTCTTCGAGTTTACCCTTGCATGTTCAAATTGAGGCATTGCGAAAAATCCCAGCCTTCCGAGACTTGGTAGTATATCGACCGGGATATGCTATTGAATATGATTTCTTCGATCCAACTCAATTAGAACATTCATTGGAATCGAAAATTATTTCCGGCCTGTTCTTTGCAGGACAAGTTAATGGAACAACCGGTTATGAAGAAGCAGCGGGACAAGGAATCGTAGCAGGTATTAACGCAGCACGTAAATGTGCCGGTTCCGATCCCTTTATCATGCACCGAGATGAATCATATATTGGGGTTCTTATCGACGACCTGGTTACAAAAGGAGTGGACGAACCCTATCGTATGTTTACATCAAGAGCAGAATATCGAATTCTACTTCGTCAGGACGATGCTGATGCCCGACTTACAGAAACTGCCTACCGAATGGGACTGGCCGGTTCGGAACGTTATCGTAAATGGATAAGCAAAAAAGAAAAGATTGACGAGATAGTTCGTTTCTGCGAAAATTTCTCATTGAAGCCTGCACTCATCAACAGCGGACTCGAAGCTCTCGGTTCTACTCCACTTAGATACGGATGCAAACTGTTTGATGTAATCAACCGTCCTCAAATCACGTTGCTCAACATCGCACCTTATATTGAACCCTTGCGCAATTTACTCGACAGTATTTCGGAGCGCAGAGAAGAAATTATCGAAGCTGCAGAGATTAAGATTAAATACAATGGATATATTGCCCGAGAAAAAATCATCGCAGATAAAATGCAGCGCCTGGAAAGTATAAAGATTCGCGGACGATTCGACTATGAGAACATGAATTCACTCTCTACCGAAGCTCGCCAAAAACTGACTAAAATAAATCCCGAGACTTTAGCCCAAGCAGGAAGAATTCCCGGAGTATCACCAAGCGACATCAATGTTTTATTGGTTTTATTAGGGCGCTAGCAGAAACGTGTTCCACGTGAAACATTACTTAAACAAACATTATCTAACACACTGTATATGAACAACGAAACATTATTAAAAAACCTAAGAAACATACCAGACTTCCCTATCCCTGGAATCCAGTTTAAGGACGTGTCTACTTTGTTTAAAAATCCCAAATGCATGAAGATCATGGTGAACGAAATATATGACCTTTATAAGGATAAAGGGATAACCAAAATAGTAGGAATCGAATCAAGGGGATTTGTTTTGGGAGCTGCAGCTGCTGTCAAACTGAACGCTGGATTGGTCATGGCTCGCAAGCCTGGAAAACTTCCCGGAGAAACTATCAGCGAGACTTATATGAAAGAATATGGCAAAGATACCATAGAGATTCATAAAGATGCAATCGATGAAAACGACGTGGTTCTAATCCATGATGATTTGCTCGCAACGGGAGGTTCGATGAAAGCTGTTTATAACCTGGTACAGAAATTTCATCCCAAGAAGATTTACATCAACTTCATCATAGAGCTGACAGGAGAAGGACTTAATGGAAGAGAAACTTTTGATGAGAGCACAGAAATAACAACGCTCCTGAAAATATAATTGTAAGGCTGTGGCACTCCCACAGCCTTGCTTTTTTTTCGAAATACTTGCTCACCATGACAAAAGAAAATAAAGACAGCACGGAAAATTATCTGAGAAATATAGTTCTGAACCTACCGGAATGTCCCGGATGCTATCAATATCTCGACGAAAACAATATCATCATCTACGTAGGGAAAGCTCGCAACCTGAAAAGACGTGTATATTCATATTTCAGCAAAGAGCACGATAACCGAAAAACTTCATTGCTCGTCAGAAAAATAAGAGATATAAAATATATCGTAGTAAAAACGGAAGAAGATGCACTGTTGTTAGAGAATAATCTCATCAAGCGCTATAAACCCAGATACAATGTTTTGCTGAAAGATGACAAAACCTACCCTTCTATTTGTATCACGAACGAATACTTTCCGCGCATTTTCAAAACGCGACAAACAAATAACAAGGGATTTACTTATTATGGACCTTATAGCCATATACCAACCTTGAACAATCTGTTGGAAGTGATTGAAAAGCTTTATCCTTTGCGCACATGCCATTTGCCGCTTTCGCCAGAATCCATTCAAAACGGAAAATATAAAGTATGCTTGGAATACCACATCAAAAAATGTTTGGGTCCCTGTGTCGGAAATATTTCGGTGGAAGAATACAGCAACTATATACAAGAAGCTAAGGAAATATTAAAAGGCAACACGGCTCATTTGTGCCGCAAAATGATGGATGAGATGCAAAGATTGGCAGGAGAAATGCGATTTGAAGAAGCACAAGCTATAAAAAACAAATACATGCTCTTGGAAAACTACCGTAGCAAAAGTGAAATTGTTAGCAGATCTTTGGATAAAATTGATGTTTTCAGTATTGAAACAGACAATCAGGCTGCCTATATCAATTATCTGCATGTAAGCAACGGAAGCATCAATCAGGCATTCACCTTCGAATTAAAAAAAAGACTGAACGAAACAGACGAAGAATTGCTCGCACTCGGCATTGTAGAAATGCGAGAAAGATACAAAAACCTTTCGCGCGAGATAATTGTTCCGTTCGAAATTGACTTGGCTTTGGATCAAGTTGTCTTTACCGTACCGCAACGAGGAGAAAAGAAGAAACTGCTCGACTTATCTGTACTTAACGTAAAACAATATAAGGCCGACCGGATGAAACAAGAAGAAAAACTAAATCCGGAACAACGAAGCATCCGACTGATGAAGGAAATACAGGAATGCCTAAAATTACCGAAAATGCCAATGCGAATTGAATGCTTCGACAACTCAAACATTTCAGGAACCGACGCAGTAGCAGCTTGCGTGGTATTTGAAAAATGCAAACCTAACAAAAAGGAATACCGCAAATTCATCATCAAAACCGTAGAAGGTCCTGACGATTATGCTTCCATGAAAGAAGTGGTGCTGCGCAAATATCAGCGAGCTATTGAGGAACAACAACCTCTGCCAGACCTGATTCTTACCGATGGAGGAAAAGGACAGATGGAAGCCGTAAGACAAATCATAGAAGACCAACTGCATCTGCAAATACCGATTGCCGGACTGGCAAAAAACGACAAACATCGGACAAACGAACTGCTGTACGGATTTCCTGCTGCTACAATAAGCATAAAAACCGACAGCCCACTGTTTCGGTTGCTCACACAGATACAAGACGAAGTACACCGTTTTGCGATTACATTTCATAGGGATAAACGAAGCAAACATCAAATCACTTCGGCATTGGATTCCATTAAAGGAATTGGAGTCGTAACAAAAAAAGCGCTCCTTACCCGTTTTCGCAGTGTAAAAAGAATAAAAGAGGCCGACGAAAAAGAACTGATTGCACTTATAGGAGAAGCTAAAACCCGCATCCTGCTCCAGGCACTCAAAGGTACAAACGAAGCATAACTCCATAAGAAACATTTAAAGGAATATAAAAGGAAAGAAAGCTTCTGATAAATATGAAGCAGGTATTTGCATATATCCCATTTTTTTACGAATATTGTAATAATAAGAATAGACTAAAAAAACGCATGAGAGCAGTTATACAAAGAGTAAAACATGCATCGGTAACAATAGACGGTGTATGCAAGTCTTCAATTCAAACAGGCTACCTCATTCTGTTGGGGATAGAAGAAGCTGACACGCAAGAAGACATCAATTGGCTAAGCAAAAAGATAGTTGGATTGCGCGTATTTGACGACGAGAATGGAGTGATGAATAAAAATATCACAGATGCAGGAGGTGACATCATAGTAGTAAGCCAGTTTACACTGATGGCATCATACAAGAAAGGAAACCGCCCTTCCTATCTGCGCGCAGCAGGGCATGAAACCGCTATCCCACTCTATGAACAATTTTGCAAGACACTAAGCATGGAAATGGGCAAAACAGTTCAAACCGGAGAATTTGGTGCCGACATGAAAGTGGAATTATTAAACGATGGTCCGGTAACCATCTGCATGGACACAAAAAACAAAGAATAACATGACCATACAGGAAGCACAAAACGCCGTGGACCGATGGATAAAAGAGTACGGAGTACGCTATTTCAGCGAACTGACCAATATGGCCTGCCTGACAGAAGAAGTGGGAGAATTGGCTCGCGTAATGGCTCGTAAATATGGAGACCAATCTTTCAAGGAAGGAGAAAAAGAAAATCTGGACGAAGAAATGGCCGACATTCTTTGGGTTCTGATTTGTTTGGCCAACCAAACAGGTGTCAACTTAGAAGATGCTTTAGTGAAAAGTATCGAGAAAAAGACACAGCGAGACAAAGAGAGACATAAAAACAACAATAAACTATATAAGTAATAAGCGATGAAACCATACGAAGATTTTGAGCAAGAAACAGAGAACAAGTATGCAGAGACATTGGCAAAATACAACACAGCCATCAAGGATGAGGATGTAAAAGCCAAAGTAGAGAAACTGATTGCAGAACGTGTACCAGAAAACGATACAAAGGAAGTAAAAAAATTCCTTTTGGGTAGTGTAGAGCTCACTACGCTGAAAACAACAGACAACGATGAAAGCGTATTGAAATTTACAGAAAAGGTGAATGAGTTTGAAGAGAAATTTCCCGATTTGCCTCATGTAGCTACAATCTGTGTGTATCCTTGTTTTGCAAGCATAGTCAGCCAATCACTCGAAGTAGAAGGTGTAGAAGTAGCTTGCGTTTCGGGTAGTTTTCCTTCTTCGCAAGCTTTGCTGGAAATAAAAATTGCCGAAACAGCCTTGGCTTTAAAAGACGGTGCCACAGAAATAGACATGGTATTGTCTGTCGGCAAATTCCTAAGCGGCGACTACGAAACAGTTTGCGATGAAATCAGTGAAATGAAAGCTACATGTGGCAACCGTAAACTAAAAGTAATCTTAGAAACAGGTTGCCTAAAAACAGCCGAAAACATCAAGAAAGCTTCTATTCTGTCTATGTATGCAGGAGCTGATTATATCAAGACATCTACTGGAAAAGAGTCGCCGGCAGCTACGCCAGAAGCAGCTTATGTTATGTGTCAGGCCATCAAGGAGTATTATGACAAAACAGGCATACAGATTGGATTCAAGCCTGCAGGAGGCATGAACTCCGTGCACGATGCACTGGTATATTACACCATTGTAAAGGAAGTATTAGGAGAGAAATGGCTTACAAATCAATGGTTGCGTTTAGGAACCAGCAGATTGGCCAACCAATTGCTGAGCGACATCATGGAAGAAGATATCAAATTCTTCTAAATTGCCCAATCAGCTAATACAACAACGGCATCTTTATGGCTTGGATGAAAAGTCATAAAGATGCCGTTGCTGCTGCATATACCTTATTATTATATATAAGATGCTTAAGACACACGCTTCAGCACGAAATCAAAATAAAGGCGAAGCGACTCATTTACCTCCTCATTGCCGCTGGTGCTCACCAACTGAAAAGCGACAGAACGAATCTGCTCCATCTTTTCACGAGCATATTCTATTCCCCCCGACTCCTTGGTAAAACGAACCAAACGGGCTATTTCATCATCCGTAGCTGTGCGCGAACGAACTTTGTAGGCAAGCTGTTTCCATTCATCTGAATCAGATTTCAACACGGCATAAATTACCGGAAGAGTCAGTTTTCCCTCTTTCATGTCATTTCCGGTAGGTTTACCCACTTCGTGCTGATCTGCATAATAATCAAAGATATCATCACGAATCTGAAAACAGACTCCAATATACTCGCCAAACAGACGGGCCTTTTCAATATCCTCGTCGGATGCACCAGAGAGCATTGCCCCAATCTGTGCGCTTACAGCAAACAATGATGCCGTTTTTTTGCGGATAACATCAAAATACTGATCTTCTGAGATCTCTTCCGACTGCAAGTTGACCAACTGTTGTAATTCGCCATCCGACAGTGCTTGTCCTAACCACGAGATTAATTCTACCACACGGATATTATCAGTCATGGCAGCATGTTTCAGTGCCGTCGAGAGCATATAGTCGCCCACCAGCACGGCTGCCTTGTTATCCAACAGGGCATTGACAGACTTCTGCCCTCTTCGTTCTTCGCTTTCGTCCACCACATCGTCATGAACCAGGCTGGCAGTGTGCAACATCTCCAGACTTACGGCTGCATGCAATGCCTGATTGCTAACAGAACCAAACTTTTTGGCAGACAAAAACAAAAGTATAGGACGCATCATCTTACCCTTACGCCCCAAAACATGGCGCAAGGCTGTTTCCAAAAGAGGATTACGATGCTGCAAAGTGATATCAAACAGACTCGCAAAAGATTCGAGTTCTGCTTCAATAGGTTTTCTAATCTGTGCTAATACGTCCATATAATCGGCTAATTGTTAACTACAAAATTACATAAAAATCAAAAGCAACTCATATTTTTTATGTAATTTTACAGAGAAATATAGCAATAACATGGAGAAACTATTCTTATTAGATGCGTATGCTCTTATTTACCGAGCATATTACGCTTTTATAAAAAATCCACGTATCAACTCTAAAGGACAAAACACTTCGGCCATATTGGGCTTTGTCAATACGCTCGAAGAGGTTCTCAACAAAGAGAACCCCACGCACATAGGCATTGCTTTCGACCCGGCCGGACCTACATTCCGCCACGAAGCGTATGAGCAATATAAAGCACAACGCGAGGAAACTCCTGAAGGAATCCGAACAGCCGTACCTTATATTAAGGAAATCATCCGCGCTTATCGAATTCCCATACTTGAGGTTTCCGGATTCGAAGCTGACGATGTAATCGGAACTTTAGCCAAACAAGCCGACGCTAAAGGGATTGACACCTTTATGATGACACCAGACAAAGACTACGCTCAGCTGGTTACAAATCATGTGAAAATGTACCGGCCAAAATATGGCGACAAAGAATTCGAAATACTGGGTGTGGAAGAGGTGAAAGAAAAATATGCCATCTCCTCTCCCACTCAAGTTATCGATATGCTGGGACTCATGGGTGACACTGCCGACAACATACCGGGATGTCCGGGTGTAGGCGAAAAAACGGCAATTAAATTGATCGGACAGTTTGGAAGCATTGAAAACTTGCTGGCGTCAACAAACCAGCTGAAGGGAGCTCTCAAGACGAAAGTAGAAACCAACAGAGAGCAAATTGAGTTTTCAAAATTCTTGGCTACTATCAAAACAGATGTACCCATCGAACTGAATATGGAAACATTGAAAAGAGAAAATGCCGACGAAGATAAACTTCGTTCCTTGTTCGAGGAACTTGAATTCCGCTCTCTGTTGGATCGGAAACTCAAAAAAGAAAATCCTCAACCGGCACAACAAGACCTTTTTCAAGGCTCTCTCTTTGCAGAATTTGCGACCAATTCCCAAGAAACTTCCAAAAATTCAATTCTCACGAAGTATAACCCCGAGATTCAAGACTATCAATTAATTGATAATGAGAAAGAAAGAAAGAAAATTATTGATTTATTCTTGACATCTGATTTTCTCAGTCTAGATACAGAAACAACCGGAACTGATCCTATTTCAGCAAAACTAGTAGGATTGAGCTTCAGCATTCAAGAAAATCAAGCTTTTTATGTGCCAATCCCACAAGAACCCGAAGAAGCACAAAAAATAGTTAACGAATTTAAACCTATTTACGAAGATGAAAAAATTGTCAAGATAGGTCAAAATATTAAATACGATTTGTTGGTGCTACAAAATTACGGCATACAGCTGAAAGGAAAAATTTTCGACACCATGATTGCGCACTATCTGCTGCAACCGGAATTACACCACGGGATGGACTATCTGGCAGAGGTATACCTCAACTACCAGACCATAAAAATAGAAGAGCTCATAGGCAACAAGGGCAAAAACCAAAAAAATATGTCCGACCTCTCTCCCACTGCCGTTTATGAATATGCCTGTGAGGATGCAGATGTGACTCTCAAACTGAAAAATATACTGGAGCCACTACTGAAAGAAAATGAATGCGACCAATTATTTTGGGACATTGAAATGCCTCTGATGCCGGTATTGGCATATATGGAACGCAATGGAGTATGCATCGACCAAAACGGTCTGAAAGAAACATCGCGCTTATATACCGAACAGATGAACCGCATCGAAAAAGAAATCCACGAATTAGCAAATCAAGAATTCAATATAGCCTCACCCAAGCAAGTGGGAGAAGTGCTGTTTGACAAACTGAAGATTGTGGATAAACCCAAGAAAACGAAAACCGGGCAATACGTTACTTCTGAAGAGGTATTGGAAAGCCTCAGAGGCAAACACCCCATTATAGAAAAGATTCTTGAACACCGAGGGCTGAAAAAACTGCTGGGAACGTATATCGATGCCTTGCCCAAACTGGTAAATCCGCAAACAGGACACATTCATACTTCGTTCAATCAAACCATTACCACAACCGGACGACTGAGCAGCAGCAATCCGAATCTGCAGAATATACCGGTGCGAAACGAATATGGCAAAGAAATTAGAAAAGCATTCATCCCCGAAGAAGGATGTCTCTTCTTCTCGGCTGACTATTCACAAATCGAATTGCGCATCATGGCTCATCTGAGCGGCGACAAACATATGGTCGAAGCCTTTAAAAACGGACAAGACATTCATGCTGCAACGGCCGCCAAGATTTATAAAAAAGAGTTGGAACAAGTCAGCAAAGAAGAACGAAGCAAAGCCAAAACAGCCAATTTTGGCATTATATATGGCATTACAGCCTTTGGACTGGCAGAACGCATGAACGTAAGCAGAACAGAAGCAAAAGAACTGATCGAAGGATATTTCCAAACCTATCCCAAGGTAAAAGAATATATGAACCATAGCATTGAAATGGCACGCGATAAAGGATATACCGAAACAGTATATCATCGAAAATGTCACCTGCGCGACATCAACAGCCATAATGCCGTGGTGCGCGGATATGCAGAACGAAATGCCATCAACTCCCCCATTCAGGGAAGTGCAGCAGACATCATTAAAATAGCGATGATTCGCATATACCAGAGATTCTGCAAAGAACAAATCCGTTCCAAAATGATTCTTCAGGTGCACGACGAACTCAACTTCAGTGTCTATCCCGAGGAAAAAGAAAAAGTACAACAGATAGTAATCGAAGAAATGGAAAATGCATATCACATGCAAGTGCCCCTGGAAGCTGATTATGGATGGGGAAACAATTGGTTGGAAGCTCATTAAGCCTACATAAGCAGTTGACCATGCTCCAATGGCCCATCTTCGATACAGGCAAACTGTGCAAAGTTAAACAGAGTCGTATCCGCACTGCAAAAAAGTGCTTGATACGACTCTTTATTTTGCAAAAAAATCTCTGTAACAAACAAAAATCATGGATGCAGTTCTCCTTTTATAAGATACAAAGAAACTACTTTTGCTTATTTTTACTCAAATGAGTATCTTTGCAGCATAAAAAGTGGCAAGCTACATACCATACCGGCATTTTTTGTCTTCGGTTTGTTATCTGCTTACCTCGAACATCTTTTTCACAGAATGTATTTTCATAGAAACAAATATAAAAATAGAATATAATTATGGCATTAAAAGCAGTTGTAAAATGCCTGTTTTTCTAGAGAGGAAAACAACCAATAAAAACACTACCAAAAGAAAAGATTATCAGATATTTAGCCAAACAAAGCTAACCTTTCCAAAAGATTTAATTTTCCTATCTTTTCTTGTTACTTGGCTGATTTTTGTTACTCGTTTGTTACTCGTTTGTTACTCGTTTTTTATATCTTTGCAGTGGGTAACAAAAAAAATAGTAACATGAAAAAGAGAGTAACACCGACTACCAAGGCAAAAGAACCTATCAAAATCCGCTTTAAAAAACTTGCCAATGGCAATCTATCAGTCTATTTGGATATTTACCAGAACGGGAAGCGCACCTATGAATTTTTAAATATCTACCTTATACCAGAAACAGATGATAGTGCTATCCAACAGAACCAGAAAAATTTACTATTGGCTGAAACTATCAAGTACAAAAAGATTATTGAAATTAACACCACCAATCACGGCATAAGCAACCAGAAAGAGCGGTCTAAAATCCTGTTAAGAGATTTCATTCTAAGTTTTGCAGCCAAGAAAGGGAAATCCACTAGGGTAAACTTTAATTCTTTGGTGTACCACCTAACCAGATATAGAGAAACGGATATACAAATGAGAAAGCTGGATAAATCCTACATTCAAGGGTTTATTGATTATATGTCTGATGCTGTTATTGAACACACTGAGCGTAACAAAGGAAAAAAGCTAAGCAAGAATAGTCAATCTATGTATTTCAAATTGCTTAAGATGGCTTTAGATGAGGCTGTATCTGATGATATAATACAAGCTAACCCAATCTTACAGATAAAGAAGAAAGACCGTCCTAGCGGTGAAAAAGCACCAAGACGTGAATTTCTAACAGCTGATGAACTAAAACGTTTTGCAGATACAGATTTCTCAAACGACCTGTTAAAGCGGGCTTTCATGATTGGATGCCTTACAGGTTTAAGGCATTGTGATATCCGACAAATGAAGTGGAGTAATGTTGGAGTGATGCAAAATGGAGTGGAATGTATTTCACTAATACAGGAAAAGACCGATAATCCTATTTCAATACCCTTAAACGATAATATTAGAAAATGGCTACCAGCTAGAGGTAAAGCAAAGAAATCTGATTTAGTATTCAAAGGACTGATAACCCTAGGTAGAACCAATGAACTTCTACCTAAATGGGCTGAAATGGCAGGTATCAACAAGCATCTTACTTTCCATATATCACGACACACGTTTGCAGTGTTAGCGATTGCTAACGGCATTGATATATATGTTCTTTCCAAGTTGTTAGGACACCAAAATATAGAGGTAACCCAGATTTATGCAGATGTGCTAGATAGCAGCAAACAGAGCGCAATGAATAAGATGAATAATCTGAAAGTATAATATAAGCGGGTAACTATGGAATGGCGGTGGAACTGATTCTAGAAATTAAAATCAATTGAATATGAATAAGATAAGAGTAGATAAATTGCTCAAAGATAAACTTATGGAGCAAATAAAAAAAGGTGATTATAATCCTAACGTTGATTATGAGGAAGCTATCAACCAATTCAACAAATTAATAGAATGTGGAAAACGTAAAGAGGCAGGGTTATTCACGGGTAAATATGGTGGTGTAATAGCTATGATACTAAACCGAGAGCGACAAAGAGAGGAACGGAGGAAGCTTAAATAAAAAATGCTATGAATAAATTTGAATATTACAGGTTAACGGGTGTTGAGCTGATAGCATATATGTTAGATAATTATATTTCTGACGAAGAATTATATAAGCTGATATATAGGATTACAGATAGATTTGATTTTCATTGGAAGGATATTTTGAAACGGGAAGTATCAGATGCACGGTTTGGATTTTCAATAAAAGAAAAAATATACACAGTTTTAGCAAGTGGGGATAATGGAACGTATGAACCAAAATACACCATATTAACAAAAAAGGATATGGATATGATAAGGCTCTCCCTAGAATATGCAAAAGAGGCAAAAGGATGCATGAAAACCGTAAAAGAACAACAATACCAGCGGTTAAACTATGTATATACAAAATATAAAGGTTTCTATTTAGAGTACAAAGTGATTACCTGTCACAGACTTAGAGAAAACCCATTCTCAGATAGGCTAGACCTTTTAGGTGAAATGGTAAAACTATATGAGCACGAGTTACAGCCGTTTATGGAGATATTTGCCCAGCCTCAACAAGAACAGTATCAAAGCAAGTCGGCAAACAACTGTATTTTGCCAGATAAGCTAATAGATGAGGCTGTTGATGCAGGATTGCTAGAACGTACTGAAAACGGCTTAAAATGGGCAAAAACAGCGGCTTTATATGGCTACTTTGTAGACAAAGTAAGCGATAAGCTAAACTTAAAGAGTTCAAGTGGAAGAACACCGTGGAAAAGTTTCACGTTTATAGAAAATCACAATACACTATTATCAGCAGCAAAACAAGCAGTGAACGACTATAAAAACAAGGGACTCAACCCACCAGAGGGTGATGATATTGTAGACAGGTTGCTGAAATAGAAGATATAACAACCCTTACATTTTCCTTATGTTAGGCTAATGTAAGGGTTTTTTCTTTCCTGTATTTCTTTTCTTTGCACTATCATTACAACGGTGATAATTGGCAATACCGTTTTTGAGGTAGGATAGGTACATGATGCCAACGTGATACAATAAGCCTACAATATCAAAAAAAATAATATGGAGAAGGAATTACAGGAACTTAAACAGTACCTTAAAAAGATTGAAGGTTACACCCTGTTAGCAGCAAAGAATGTGCTTTGTTTTGATGATGTAGTATTACTGACAGGTTTAAGTAAAAGTCATTTGTATAAACTTACTTGCAGCCACCAGATACCACATTATAAGCCAAACGGCAAACAACTGTACTTTGATAGAGGCGAAGTGGAAAGCTGGATGAAACAAAAGCGAGTAGGCAGCCAATCAGAAATAGAAGCGCAAGCAGCAGCATATTTGATTACAGGTAAAATAGGGAAAGGAGGTACAAAATGAATACTCCTAATATCCGTTATTATGCAAAGTTGGAATACAGCACAGACAGCAAGAAAACCCCTAAATATGAGATAACAGCCAAAGCAGGGTTTTACCCACCGATGGAGCAGTTAAAAGGCAGAAACGGAAAGATTTCTGTTTATCTGATGGAAAAGCTAAAGGATGGGGCAAATGTGCCAGCGATGAGGCTACAAGCTAAGGAAAGTTTCAACCTTACAGGCTTAAAGGATTACTTTATAGACGGGAAACTAAGCGGATTTGCTTACGGCTATCCTCTGGATGGTGAAACATACAGCAGCAAGCAAAAGCCTAACCCTTTCTTTGATTATAAGGATGATGGCTTTCTTTTTATTGTACACCAGAACCAGACAGCAGCCACAGAAGCGGATAAGATAAGACCCTGCTATATTGAAATGGTAGTTTTAGAGGGTGCAAAAGTCCTTATTTCTTCCTACTGCAAGCAGTTGATGATGGGCGGTTTTGATGATGCTTTAAAGGCTTTAAGAGAACAAGCCAAACAGGTAGATGCCTTATAATAAGCTGTAGTTTGTACCCAAATTTTGGTAACGATGTACGATAAAGTAAAATTGCTATACCCTAGAACCAGCCTCACACCAGATGTAAGTAAGTTTCTAAACTCAGCCAAAGAACAGATTGATTTAAGAACAGGAGAGGTTTGCATCTTTGGAAATCTAGAGGGGTTAAAAGTATGTATCTATGCAGGTGGTATTTCTATAATTGGGAGCTTGCCAAAGTATATTTATCCTAACAATATTTACCTATTGAATAGAAGCACGACAGCCCAAGCAATAGAAAAGTTATCTGATGCCCTACATTTGCCGTTAAATGATGCAAGGGTGACAGGCTTGGAGTTTGGCAATGCCTTTATGATGAGGCAACCCGTAGAAAGTTATCTTTCCAAACTAGGGGAGATGCCCAGATTACAGCGTTATCACTTTGATGTGGGCAGCTTGTATTATAAACCTAGAGGAAAGCAGCAGCCCAAGATTTTTGCATTCTATGATAAAATAGCAGATGCAAGGGTAAAAGGTATGGTTTTGCCAGAAGGATTTAAGGGTGCAAACCTGTTAAAGTATGAGATGAGGCTGAACGGGCGATTACACAAGCAGCTAGGAGAACCAGAAGTCAAAGCCTCAACCCTAACAGAAAGGGCTTTTTATGCCAAGCTGGTAACGATGTACCAAGAAAGTTATTTTTCTATTCATAAGAGTAACCAAGTAAAACCCGATAGTATGAGCCAAATTAAGACCGTTTCCGATGCTTATAACGTGTTAGTGGCACGATTAATCAGCCAAAGCGATAAAACACAAATAACGGGCTTTCTGGATGAGTTAAAAGCCAATAATGTCTTTGCCGACAGAAAGAGCTATACCAGACTTAAGAACAAGATAGAAGAAGTTTCTACAAAGGCAGGTATAACGATGAGTGATGAACTGATTAAGGAGCTGGATGATGAGGTTAAAAATGTGGGTGCTTATGTGTGAAGCTCTTATAATAAGCTGTAGTTTGTTACCAAAATCTGGTAACAGCACAATATTTCACTAAAGTAGTTTTTTATAGTATGACAAGACAAAAGAATGATGGTAGAGGGAGGTTGGGCGGTAGGGCAAAAGGCACACCCAATAAAGTCACAACCGACTTAAAAACGTGGATAACGTTTATATTGGATGATGGTAGAGATAAGTTTGTGGAAAGTATAAACGAGTTAGAACCGTCTGAATATATCAGAGTGTTTACAGGGCTTTTAAACTATGTTATACCCAAGCAACAGGCAGTAACCCCAGAACAACAAGCAGAGGTACAAATAAGAACACTAGAAAGCCTGTTAGACCGATGCCCAGATAAATTTGTGGATGAGGTTGCAGCTAAGATAATTCAGTTAAGAAAGGAGGTGGAAAATGAATAATAGAGAATTTTTAAAAGAGTTTATGAGAGGTTGTGAGGATTTGACCGATATAGGAATAAGTATTCATATGTGGCTTATAATGGGAGATGGGATATACGACAAAGAAACCGTAGAAGCCTGTAGAAATGCTTTGCAATGGCATAAAAGGGTTTATGGTGTAGCAGACCGAGAAAGCGGTTTTTATGACTATCTTGATAAGGGGGTGAGATAGACGATATTTAAGCATAGAGCTCCAAATCACGAAGCTAGTAAATAGAAGAATATTTGCTTTGCTTGTATTTCTCAAATGAGTATCTTTGTAGCATAAAAGAGGGTTGCCAAACGTTAAAAGGATGGCTTTTGTTACTAGTTTGTTACCCACATACTTTTAACCCCTCTTTTATGTTATTCATTATCAATAACTTAAATATAAAATATCATATAATTATGGCATTAAAAGCAGGTATCGTAGGCCTTCCCAACGTGGGCAAGTCTACCCTATTTAATTGCTTGTCTAGTGCAAAGGCACAAGCAGCAAACTTTCCGTTCTGTACTATCGACGCACAATTGGGACAAATCTCAGTACCCGATGAACGACTCACCAAACTGGCCGAACTGATTAACCCAGACCGCATCGTTCCCGCCACTTGCGAAATTGTAGATATTGCCGGACTGGTAAAAGGTGCCAGCAAAGGTGAAGGCTTGGGAAACCAATTCTTGGGCAATATTCGCGAAACAGACGCTATCATTCATGTGCTACGTTGCTTTGACAATGACAATATTGTGCATGTAGACGGTTCGGTTGACCCGGTGCGCGACAAGGAAATCATCGACACGGAACTTCAGCTCAAAGACCTGGAAACAGTTGAAAACCGCATCAAACGCGTTGAAAAAATAGCAAAAGTAGGCGGTGACAAGCAAGCGAAAATAGAATATGAAGTGCTGCTGAAATACCAGAATGCACTGCTGAACGGCAAATCAGCCCGCACGGTAACCTTCGACACCGAAGAAGAAGCTGCTGCAGCCAAAAATCTTTTCCTGCTGACCACCAAACCGGTGCTCTATGTTTGTAATGTGGATGACAAATCGGCAGCGAACGGTAACCCGTATGTTGAAGCCGTACGCGAAGCCATCAAGGACGAAAATGCAGAGCTGCTGACCATCTCGGCACAAACAGAAGCCGACATCTCTGAGTTGGAAAGCTATGAGGAAAAACAAATGTTCCTCGAAGACATAGGTTTGAAGGAATCGGGATGCGACCGTCTGATCAAAGCCATTTATCATTTGCTCAACCTGCAAACCTATATCACTGCCGGAAAAATCGAAGTACGCGCATGGACATTCCACCGCGGATGGAAAGCTCCTCAGTGTGCCGGAGTAATCCACACTGACTTCGAAAAAGGATTTATCCGTGCCGAAGTAATCAAATACGAAGACTATATAAAATATGGTTCTGAGGCAGCCGTACGCGAAGCCGGAAAAATGAGCGTAGAAGGAAAAGAATATGTAGTTCAGGACGGAGATATCATGCATTTCCGCTTTAATGTATAAAGCAACGTGCCATGAACACCCTCCTCCTATATATATTATGGAATCCTCCGGTAGAAGCATTCCATATTGGCAGTCTCAGCATCAGATGGTACTCTCTATGCTGGTTGTTTGGATTGTTGGCATGTTATCTGATTGTGCAGAAACTATACAAAAGACAAAACATCAAGGAAGAACTTTTCGAACCGTTGTTTTTCTATTGCTTCTTTGGCATTCTGATTGGTGCCCGCCTGGGACATTGCTTGTTTTATGAACCGGGCTACTATCTGATGCATCCTCTTGAAATGATTCTGCCCATGCGCCACACCCTGAACGGATGGATCTTTACCGGATATGAAGGACTGGCCAGTCATGGAGGAACCCTGGGATTGATGATTGCCCTATGGTTATATGTGCGCAAAACCAAAATAAACCTGATGCGCATCTTGGACAACATAGCCATTGCAACTCCCATCTGTGCCTTCTTTATCCGTATGGGAAATCTGATGAATTCCGAAATTATCGGAGATCCAACAGAAGTTCCATGGGCTTTTATCTTTGAACGGGTTGATATGGTGCCCCGTCACCCCGGACAACTTTACGAAGCATTGTGCTATCTGCTTATCTTTGTGGTTGGTATCGCACTCTACAAAAAGAAAGCAAATCGAATCGGGAGCGGTTTCTTCTTCGGATTCTGCCTTACGACAATCTTCACTGCACGCTTCCTTTTGGAGTTTACCAAAGAAGTGCAAGAGGCCTTTGAGGCCAACATGTTACTCAATATGGGACAATTGCTCAGCATCCCATTCGTAGTCTTGGGGCTATACTGTATGCTCGGCGGAAAGCTGTGCCGCAAATTAGGGGAACCTGAATTCAGAAAATAAACGGAACAAGCATTATTCCCGAATAAAATGCGGGTGTGTCGCTTCATCTCGAAGACGGCACACTCGCATTTCTTTTTATATGCAAACAAGCTTCATACAACAACTTGCCAAAAGAAATGATAGATTACATCTGGAGTTGGGAAAATAGAATAAATTGAGGACAAGCACATTTCTCTCCAAAAAGGATTTCAAATCGACTTTTGCCGGCTTGATTGTTTGACTTGAACACCTATCGGAAAAAGTCTGCCACGATATGGCAAGAACAAAAAACAGCAAATTAAAGATTATGTCTTTAGGCGGATTTCCTATAGAAACAGCATCCGTATTAATAAAATTCAAGTTTACAAAAAGAATGAATTTACGCGTATTTACTTTCTTTTATATCAACAAACAACTATTTCCCTAACATCCATGCAATACAAAACGCTTCATCTAGAGAAAATAATGAATAATTATGCAGAAAAAATGAGAAGAAAATTGCATATATACTGTATATTCAGGGAAAAACACCATGGGATATTTGAAAAAATCACATGAGAAAAATGATTTTATCTCATGTTAAGAATAAAATAAAGCCTTGACAAAAATTCAGCAAGGTAATGATATTTTACAAAGTAGAAAATATTGTACAAAAACAGAGGAAATTTATTTCTATCTCAGACTATTCTGCATACAATAAAAATACATATAAAACACAGATTATCAACTATATACTCTATAATTTAAGAACTGAGAATTACAAATTTTCCGTCACCTGTCTGTCCAACCGAAAATAAGCTACATACAACAGGGTGAAACATACAAAATGTCAAAATGACAAAAAGCCCCTTTCAACCATGGTTCGTCTGATAATAAGTATTGTCTTTCGGCAACATAATGGCCAATCAGACTCGAGAACGGATATTTTGCCATATCCAAAAGCTGGAAACTTAAATTGGCGGCAACTTAAATTGCAAACCGGCTCATACCGGTCAAATAATTGGCTGAATCATTTGTTGTGGCCTTCCATCATACACACAAAAGAACAATCATAGGAATAGGCTGGGAACAGGCCTGTTTCAAGCCTGTTCCCAGCCTATTGCCAGTTATTCATGCACAATGCCTATATGACCCTAGAATTAGCAGCATCAAAACAGCCTCTCAGACACAAACATTAAAAACATTATGCCGCTCCCGTTTCTTATCTGCCCAATACGATGCGCTTGATGTCATTCAGTTTGTTGAGAGCCTCTATCGGTGTCAAATTATTAATGTCCAAATTGATAATCTCGTCACGCACCTGACATAATACAGGATCATCCAGCTGAAACAGGCTGAGTTGAACGGGTTGCGCCTTCTTGGACTCTTCTTCTAACGATTTGCCCAACTGTTCCTTACCACTCCCCGACTCTAGTTCCTTAAGAATCATATTGGCACGCTTGACGATGCTTTTGGGCATTCCTGCCAGCTTAGCCACGTGAATTCCAAAAGAATGCTCACTGCCGCCGCGTTCCAGCTTGCGCAGAAAGATTACTTTTCCATCTACCTCGCGCACCGACACGTTATAGTTCTTGATGCGTGGATACAACTCTTCCATCTCGTTAAGCTCATGATAATGAGTGGCAAAAAGCGTACGTGCTCTACCCTTGGTATGTTCGTGGATATATTCCACTATCGCCCAGGCGATACTGATACCGTCGTAAGTAGACGTACCGCGTCCCAATTCGTCAAAAAGAACCAGGCTTCGGGCAGACAAATTGTTCAGGATGTTCGAAGCTTCGTTCATCTCCACCATAAACGTACTCTCGCCCAAAGATATATTGTCGCTGGCTCCCACACGCGTAAAAATCTTGTCCACCATACCGATACGAGCTCTTTCTGCGGGAACAAACGAACCAACCTGGGCCATCAGCGTAATCAAGGCTGTCTGACGCAACAGGGCTGATTTTCCCGCCATATTCGGACCGGTAATGATAATAATCTGTTGCTGTTCATTATCCAGATAGACATCATTAGCCACATATCGCTCTCCTACCGGCAGTTGCTTTTCGATAACCGGATGTCGTCCCTGCACGATTTCAAGCACATCACTGTCTTCAATTTGCGGACGTATGTAATTGTTTTCGTTTGCTACCAATGCAAACGAAAGCAGACAATCTAAACGGGCTATCAAATTAGCATCTATCTGTATGGCAGGAGTAAACTCGGCCAAAGACAATATCAAGTCATTGAAGAGTTTCATTTCGAGAGACAAGATTTTGTCCTCGGCACCTAATATTTTCTCTTCATATTCCTTGAGTTCCTGGGTGATGTATCGCTCAGCATTCACCAGTGTCTGCTTGCGAATCCATTCGGCAGGAACTTTATCTTTATGTGTGTTTCTGACTTCGAGATAATATCCATATACGTTGTTGTAACCGATCTTCAAACTCGGGATGCCTGTCAGTTCAGTTTCGCGTTGCTGAATCTGCAACAGATAGTCCTTACCTTCGTAAGCTATATGACGCAATTCATCCAGTTCTTTGTCTACTCCCGAAGCAATCACCCCACCCTTATTGACCAACAAAGGAGGGTCGGGATTAATTTCACGAGCTATTCTGTCTCGGATGGAAGCACACAAATTAAGTTGCTCGCCAATACGTTTTAATGTAGGGTCTACAGTTTTTTCGCAGGCTTCTTTTATAGGCTCTATGGCCTGTAGCGCAATGCGGAGTTGCACAATATCGCGTGGTGAGACACGACCTACGGAAACTTTGGAGATAATGCGTTCTAAGTCGCCAATTTGATGCAGATGCTCCTCAACACAATCGCGAAACTCCAAATCTTTGAAGAAGTATTCAACCACATCCAATCGTTCGTTGATGGGTTTTTCATCTTTCAACGGAAAAATCAGCCAGCGTTTTAACAAGCGCGCTCCCATAGGCGTAATCGTACGGTCGATTACCGAAAGCAGCGAATTACCACCTTCGTTCATCGAATCCAAAAGTTCCAGATTGCGCACGGTAAATTTATCCAGACGCACGTAACGTTCTTCTTCGATTCGTGCCAAAGACGTAATATGACCAATTTGGCTGTGTTGCGTCATCTCGAGATACTGCAATACAGCTCCCGAAGCAATCAGTCCTAATTTCAGATGGTCTACACCAAATCCTTTCATATTCTTCACCTCGAAATGCTTCAACAGCTTTTCCATGGCTGTCATTTCTGTAAAGACCCAGTCCTCCATTTCGAATGTAAGATATTTAGACCCAAAACTCTGCTCAAAAAGAGCTCGCTTGCCTCTTTCGTAAAGCACTTCCTTGGGTGAAAAATTAGCTAATAGTTTGTCTATATATTCAATAGACCCCTCAGCTGTAAGAAACTCTCCCGTACTGATATCCAAAAAGGACACGCCACATACATTTTTGCCGAAATGGATGGCCGACAGGAAATTGTTCTCCTTGAAATTCAGAACATTGTCACTCATAGCCACACCTGGTGTTACCAATTCTGTAATGCCTCTCTTGACCAGTTTCTTGGTAAGTTTCGGATCTTCCAACTGATCGCAAATGGCCACACGCTTCCCGGCACGAATCAGTTTGGGCAAATAAGTATCAAGCGCATGATGCGGAAACCCTGCCATCTCGACAGGCGCCCCACCCTTTCCACCGTTACTTCTTTTTGTAAGTGTAATTCCTAATATTTCGGAAGCAGTAACAGCATCACTGCTATAGGTTTCATAAAAATCACCGCAACGAAACAGCAGCACAGCATCGGGATGCTTTGCTTTTAAATCGTAAAACTGTTTCATCATGGGAGTGAGTCCGCTATTTGCCATAGTCAACTGTTTTTTCCATTGATACTAAAATTTCTACGTGCAAAAGTACAAAAATTATCGGCATAATACCTAAAAACAAAATGCGCAAACGTGAACAACTGCACGATGAAGAAGAATCTGTATAAAATAAAAAAACGGGACTGCTTTAAAAAGCGCCCCGACAATCAATCCTAAAATCTCTCAATTTTAATTAAACCCTAAAAACTAAGTTCAATTGTATCACTACAATACCAACATATTAGTTATCAATTACTAACAATCTTTTACCCTAATCAATTTCGTTATTTGTTTTGTACACTGCAAAGGTATGGCTTAAATTAATCATGAAAAAAAAAAACAGTCATAATTCAAAAAAAATATACTATTTATTGACCTATGTCAATTACACTGTTTTTTTTCTGTTATCTAAATGAAATTATAAGCGCAATCTGATTCCTTTTCAAATAAAATAAATGCTCACTTGTTAGTTTTTTCTTATCTTTGCACCTTATAATATAAGAGTTTTATAAGATTTTTATGAAATATATCAATCCCACTGATTTCAAAGAAAATATCTTTGAAACTATAGGTAAAGAATGGATGCTGATTACAGCCGGTACGCAAACGCACTTTAACATGATGACTGCATCATGGGGTGGAATAGGGTGGTTGTGGAATAAGCCGGTGGCTTTTCTTTTTATCCGTCCGGAAAGATTTACCTACCAACTCCTGAAAGAAAACCCCAAAATCTCTATTGCATTTTTGGGCAATGACCAACAGGCAAGAGACATTTATGCCATCTGCGGATCAAAATCAGGCAAAAACATAGACAAAGTGGCCGAAACAGGCTTGAAACCGATATTTACACAAACCGGAGGCATTACCTATCAGCAAGCAAGACTCACATTAGAATGCCGCCAATTGTTTGAAGGACAAATGAATCAGTGTGATTTCCTGGATGCCGAAATACTGAAACAATGGTACGGACCGCAAAAGGGTGGGCTGCACAAAGTAATCGTGGCCGAAATTGAACACATCTGCATCAACGAATAATTGTTTTTAACCAGAACTTTACAATATAAAAACAAAAGCATATATGGAATACAATTTCAGAGAAATTGAAAAGAAATGGCACCAAAGATGGGTGGAAAATCACACCTATCAGGTGACCGAAGATGAGTCGAAAAAGAAATTTTATGTATTGAACATGTTCCCTTATCCAAGCGGTGCCGGACTTCATGTGGGACACCCGCTGGGATACATCGCATCAGATATCTACGCACGCTACAAACGACTGAATGGCTTTAACGTGCTCAACCCGATGGGATATGATGCTTACGGATTGCCGGCTGAACAATATGCCATACAAACCGGACAGCACCCGGCCATTACTACGGCCCAAAACATTGCAAGATACCGCGAACAGCTGGATAAAATAGGTTTTTGCTTTGACTGGGACAGAGAAATCAGAACCTGCGAACCCGACTATTATCAGTGGACTCAGTGGGCCTTCCAGAAAATGTTCAAAAGCTATTACTGCAACGAAGCACAAAAAGCATTGCCTATCGAACAACTGGTGGCTCATTTTGAACAAAAGGGTAGTGAAGGTCTCAACGTGGCATGCAGCGAAGAACTGAACTTCTCGGCAGAAGAATGGAAAGCCATGAACGAAAAGCAGCAGCAGGAAACTCTGATGAATTATCGTATTGCTTATTTGGGCGAAACCATGGTTAACTGGTGTCCAAAATTGGGTACCGTATTGGCTAACGACGAAGTTGTGGACGGTGTGTCTGAACGCGGAGGATATCCTGTCGTACAAAAGAAAATGCGCCAATGGTGCCTGCGTGTCAGCGCATATGCACAGCGTTTGCTGGACGGATTGGAAACAGTAGAGTGGACCGACTCACTGAAAGAAACACAGCGCAACTGGATTGGACGCTCGGAAGGTACTGAAGTGGAATTCAAAATCAAAGACTCCGACCATTCGTTCACAATCTTTACGACACGTGCCGACACCATGTTTGGTGTAACATTCATGGTTCTGGCTCCAGAAAGCGAACTGGTATCAATAGTAACTACAGCAGAACAGAAAGCCGAAGTAGAAGCTTATCTTGAAGCAACCAAAAAACGTACCGAACGCGAACGCATTGCCGACAGACGCGTCACAGGTGTATTCTCTGGATCTTATGCCATCAATCCGTTTACCGGAGAAAGTAACCCAATCTGGATCAGTGACTATGTTTTGGCAGGATATGGAACAGGAGCCATCATGGCCGTACCGGCACACGACAGCCGCGATTATGCCTTTGCCAAGCACTTTAACCTGCCTATCGTACCATTGGTTGAAGGATGCGATGTTAGTCAGGAAAGCTTCGATGCTAAAGAGGGTATTGTAACGAACTCTCCAAAGGCCGGTGTCACACCATATATCGACTTCTCTCTGAACGGACTGACTGTAAAAGAAGCTATTGCCGCTACTAAAAAATATGTCAAAGAAAACCATTTGGGACGCGTAAAAGTAAACTTCCGCCTGCGCGATGCCATTTTCAGCCGCCAACGCTACTGGGGAGAACCATTCCCGGTATATTACAAAGACGGAATGCCTTATATGATTCCTGAAGAATGTCTGCCGCTGGAATTGCCGGAAGTAAGCAAATTCCTGCCAACAGAAACAGGAGAACCACCATTGGGACATGCTACCAACTGGGCTTGGGACTGTGTCAACAACAAAGTTGTGGCTAACGAACTCATCGATCAGAAAACTATCTTCCCACTCGAACTGAATACCATGCCGGGATTTGCAGGAAGCTCTGCTTACTATCTGCGTTATATGGACCCGAAGAACCCAAAAGCATTGGTTGATTCAAAAGTAGATGCATACTGGCAGAATGTTGATTTATATGTAGGAGGTACGGAACATGCCACCGGACACTTAATTTACAGCCGTTTCTGGAACAAGTTCTTGTTTGATTTGGGATACAGCGTAAAGGATGAACCATTCCAAAGACTCGTAAACCAAGGTATGATTCAAGGACGAAGCAACTTTGTATATCGCATCAAAGATACCAACACGTTTGTGTCTTTAGGACTGAAAGACCAATATGACACCACACCGCTGCACGTCGATGTGAATATTGTTTCGGGCGACGTACTGGATGTGGAAGCATTCAAAAACTGGCGTCCGGAATACAACAATGCCGAGTTTATTCTGGAAGACGGGAAATATATCTGTGGCTGGGCCATCGAAAAGATGAGCAAGAGCATGTTTAATGTAGTCAACCCGGACATGATTGTCGAAAAATTCGGTGCAGACACACTGCGCTTGTATGAAATGTTCCTCGGACCGGTTGAACAAAGCAAGCCATGGGATACCAACGGTATTGACGGATGCCACCGCTTCCTGAAAAAATTCTGGGGATTGTTCTACAACCGCGAAGATCAGTTCCTGCCACAAGACGGCGAGGCAACAAAAGAAGAAATGAAGGCATTGCACAAACTCATCAAGAAAGTGGATGCCGACATTCAAGCCTTTTCATACAACACCGCCATCAGTGCCTTTATGATTTGTGTGAATGAATTGTCCGGACTGAAATGCCGAAACAAGCAGGTATTGGAACAACTTATCGTACTGATTGCTCCTTTTGCCCCGCATATCGCCGAAGAACTTTGGGAACAACTCGGTCACAACACCAGTGTTTGCGATGCGCAATGGCCCTTGTTCGAAGAGAAATATTTGGTGGAAGACAATATCCGACTGAGTATTTCGTTTAACGGTAAAACAAGATTCACGATGGATTTTGCTGCAGACGCAGACCAGAAAACCATTGAAGAACAAGTCTTGGCCGACGAACAGACTCAGAAATACATTGACGGCAAGCAGATAGTGAAAATCATTGTCGTGCCGAAACGTATTGTGAATATTGTAGTGAAATAACTTGATTCATTATCAGTTCTGTCATTTAAATATCTGTTCACTAATATGTTTGACAATTTGTTGAAACGGATGCCCAAACGGCCGTCAAAAGCAGCCTTGCTGCAAGAAGGAAAAGATTTTCTGGCTATCAACTTTGGGCTTATATGTTACGCCATCGGATGGGCAGCGTTCTTGCTGCCCTACAAGATGGTAACCGGTGACCTCACCGGTATGTGCGCTATCTTGTACTATCTTACCGGATTTCCCATACAGTTGGCATTCTGCATTGCCAATGTAGTACTGCTGGTTTTTGCCGTTAAAGAACTGGGATACAGATTCGTACTGAAAACCACATATGCAATCTTTGCATTGTCATTCTTTTTAGATATAGCACAAAATATCATGAAAGACGACAACGGAGAGCTATTGCTTTTGTTGGGGCCGGGGCAAGATTCCATGGCTTGCGTGCTCGGAGCCATCATCTGCGGCTTTGGTATAGGCACTGTTTTTGTAAACAACGGCAGTACAGGAGGTTTGGATATCATTGCAGCCATCGTTACAAAGTACAGAAACATCAGTATGGGACGCGTGTTGATTTACATCAATATCCTGACTATATCCTCGTGTTACTTCTTCTTTGACAGTTGGCGCATGGTGGTGTTCGGATATGTCACACTGGTCATCTGCAACTATACGCTGGATATGATTATCAACAGCTCGCGACAAGATGTGCAATATATCATCATCACCCGACAGCATGTGGCACTAAGCGAACGAATCATACAGGAAACCGGACACTCCGTTACGGTTATCGACAGTGAAGGTTATTACAGCCACACTCCATCAAAGGTGCTCATAACCATCGTTCATAAAAATGAATCCATCCAGATTCTGAGAATGATTCAGGAAGAAGACCCGAATGCCTTTGTTTCTACAAGCAGGGCAGAAGGCGTTTACGGAAACGGATTCAAACAAATAAAACTAAAATAAAATAGCAAAGCAATTCAAAAGGATTTTCATGTACCACATCATGAAACTTTCTTTTGAATTGCCAAACTGTTTAAATAAAACAAATCGGCAAAAGCCGTAACCAAGCTTATGAAACAGTTAAAATTTAATTTGTGGCAAGAGATAAAAGACTATGTGTTTATTACTTTCGGACTGCTGAGTTATGCCATCGGTTTTACGCTCTTTCTCTTGCCCTATGAAATTACCACCGGTGGGGTAGCAGGTATTTCTTCCCTGATTTTCTTTGGTACAGGCATCAAAGTGCAATATTCTTATTTGTTTATCAATACCGTGCTGCTTATCGCTGCCATCAAAATTTTAGGCTTTAAGTTCTGCATCAAAACAATTTATGCGATAGTTATGCTTACAGTTCTGCTAGCAGGATTTCAAGAACTCATTGCAGACAGCCAGGGAAATTTGCCTCACATCATAGGCAACCAGGCTTTTATGGCAACCATCATAGGAGGTGCATTAGAAGGATTAGGACTTGCCACTGTTTTTCTAAACAACGGAAGCACCGGAGGTACGGATATCATCGCTGCCATTGTAAACAAATACAAAGACATTACCATCGGACGCATTCTGATGATTTGCGACATCATCATCGTGTGCTCCAGCTATGTGCTGTTCCATAGTTGGGAAAAAGTGGTTTTTGGATTTGTAACACTCATTACAGCCAACATTGTTCTGGATTATGTAATGAACTCCACACGACAGTCTGTTCAGTTCTTCATCTTCTCAAACAAGCATGAAGAAATTGCAGAAGCTATCAGTAATGTGCTTTCAAGAGGAGTAACTGTGCTCTATGGCGAAGGATGGTACAGCAAAGAGGAAAAGAAAGTGCTGGTGGTATTGGCAAAAAGACGAGAAAGTGTAGCTATCTTCCGCCTAATTAATCAAATAGACCCAAAAGCTTTCGTTTCACAAAGTAATGTTGTGGGAGTCTATGGCGAAGGATTTGATCCTATAAAAGTGAAATAACAATATTTTTAATCTGATATAACAACGCAATCTATGGAGAAAAGAAAACTGGTGTTTGCCACAAATAATAAACATAAACTGGAGGAAATACGCGCCATATTGGGAGAGAGAGTAGAGGTGCTGTCGCTGAAAGACATCAATTGCCTGGAAGACATTCCCGAGACAGCCGAAACACTGCAAGGCAATGCACTCATCAAGGCACAGTTTGTGTATGATAAATATCACATGGATTGCTTTGCAGATGATACGGGACTAGAAGTAGAAGCCCTAAATGGAGCTCCTGGAGTGTACTCGGCACGTTATGCAGGGGGAGAAGGGCACGACTCTGAAGCAAACATGAAGAAACTGTTGCAAGAAATGGCTCATATCCAAAACAGAAAAGCTCGCTTCAGAACCGTAATAGCTTTTATCGAAAACGGAAATACAAAATTTTTCGAGGGAATTGTCAATGGAGAAATCACTCAGCAAAAAAACGGCGACAGTGGATTTGGATATGATCCTATCTTCAAGCCAGAAGGATACAACCAAACTTTTGCCGAGCTGGGCAACGAAACAAAAAACCAAATCAGCCACCGTGCACGCGCCGTAAAAGAATTTATCAATCATTTTAACCGCAGCTGACATGATGAAATTAGCAAAAATATTACTGCTGTTTTTTTGTCTTTTGGGCCAACAAACCACAAAAGCTCAAAAAATGTATCAGTGGGAATTGTTTCCTTCCTATCATAATGCACTGAAAACTGTTTGCAGCAAAGAAAAAGTGTATGCTCTTTGCAACGGCAATTTACTGTCATACAAAACAGCTGACCAGGAAGTGTATCGCTATGACAAAACAAATCTGCTCAACGGCTTTAAAATCTCGTTCATCAAGTATAACAAAACCGTAGACAAACTTATTATTGTATATGCCGACGGAAATATCGACTTGATGACAGACAACGAAACGGTGGTGAACATTCCACAATATAAAAACAAGCTAATCAACAATAAAGAGATATATGGCGTAAATATCACCGGTAAATATGCTTACTTAGCCACCGGATTTGGCATCGTAGTACTTGATATGCAACAGAATATCATCGAAAATACGTATATTCTGGATTTTAAGGTCAATGCAACTGCCATATATAATAATAAGGTGTATGCTGCAACAGAAAGAGGTATCTACTTTGCCGAACTGGACAAAAACCTGATGGATAAAAAGAGCTGGCAAAATTTGTCCGGACATTACTTCACCGAACTGATGGTTTTCGATAATATATTGTTCGGCAATAACACCAGAGCCTCTCTGTTTGTTTTGAACGAGAAAAACAAGACATTCGATGCTACGGACTTTAAACTGATTAATGCTTGGCAAATAACCGACGGCATGATGATGGCTGCCAATAGCCAGAATATCTATATATTTAAAAATGCCAACGAATGGAATACCATCAAGCAAAATAATGCATTACAAGACATTGACTACAAAAACGGAGTATTTTGGGGAGCTTCGGGATATGAGGGCTTGAAACCATATCGCATCAACAGTGACAATCAAATGGAAGCTGTAGGCGAGGCAATTATTCCCAATAGTCCTGTCAGAGATTATGCAAATTTCATAAATTTTGCTGGAAACAGACTCCTTGTAGTAGGAGGTAACCTTAATTATAACGGCGTGAATTATGAGGGAACGGTGATGTACTACGACGACAATAAGTGGACAAACTTTCAGGATGGACAGGCAATCTCCGACAAAACAGGACTACCTTATATCAACACCGTAAACATTGCTCAAGACCCAAGAGATGAAAACCATCATTTTGTCACATCTGCACGCTTGGGGATGTATGAGTTTCTCAACGGAGAAATGGTGCGCCATTATACATGCGACAACAGCCGAATCAATTCAATCCTGCCTTTTGATGTTGAACGAAAAAAATATGTCAGCACTTCTGGCGCTATGTATGACAACCAAAACAATATGTGGTTCATAAACAATCAAGTGGACACCATAATAAATGTCATAAAAGCAGACGGCTCCTGGGTTAAAATTTATGACGAAAAAATTAAGGGGTACCCAACTTTCGACTTTATTATGATGGACCGAAAGGGTAGGGTATGGCTTAACTCCAGAAGACATTCACAAGGAATCTATATGCTCGACTTCAATGGTACTATTGAAGATACATCTGATGATGAGTCTTACTTCAGAGCCAGCATCACCAATCAAGACGGCAAAACATATGCACCTTTCGGTTTTTATTGCATGACAGAAGATCAAAACGGTGAAATCTGGATTGGTACAGACGTAGGGCTTTTTGTAATCAGCAATCCGGATGAGTTTAAAAACAACAACTTTGTCTATACTCAAATTAAAGTGCCTAGAAACGACGGCACAAATTATGCTGATTATTTGCTTAACAACACCAACGTTACTTGTATTGCCGTAGATGGAGCCAACAGAAAATGGATAGGAACAACCAATGGTGTCTATCTGGTTAGCGCCGACGGAATGGAAACAATCCAGCACTTCACCATGGAAAATTCTCCTCTGATTTCAAACAGTATCAACTCTATTGCTATCAATCATGACAACGGACAAGTAATGATTGCCACAGACAAGGGACTCGTAGCCTATAATAATGATGCTGCTAAACCACAAGAATCTATGGAAAAAAGCAATGTCAAGGCTTATCCCAATCCTGTGAAACCAGAATATAACGGATATATAACTATCAAAGGACTCACACAAAACAGCTGCGTGAAAATTACATCCTCAAACGGACAGCTAATTCACGAAGGTGTGTCAAACGGAGGTATCTACACATGGAACGGACGCAACAAACAAGGTAAACGAGTTGCCAGCGGTGCCTACAGCGTAATGGCTACAACCGAAAACGGAAAAGAAAGTGTGGTCACAAAAATCATCATTATCCGATAAACGGAACTGAAACAATCTACGAATGATCAATAAAAATCTTGTTATTCCTCGTAAAAACGGAGTAAACTTTATACGTTATGTCTTTGCCTATGCATTAATCATTTTTCACTACAATGTATTGGCAGGACATGACGTATTTTGGTTGTTACAAGGAGGATACCGAATCAAAGCGTTCTTTATACTCACTGGCTTCCTTACTTTCTACAGCTATTTCAAACATCCAGGAACCAAAGAATTTGCCAAACGACGATTTAAACGTTTGGTACCCTCTTATATATTTACCATACTACTCTGTTTCATTGGCTTGTCGTTTATCAGCGACTGCTCCCTAACCGAATATTTCACCTCGACACAGAGTTACAGATACTTGATTTCCAACTTACTTTTTCTGAACTTTTTAGGACCTGACTTGCCCGGCGTATTTACAGACAATATCTCTACCGCAGTTAATGGTTCACTTTGGACGATGAAAGTGGATATCATGTTTTACATTACCGTGCCGATGCTGTATTTTCTGTTCCAGAAATACCCGAAACGCTGGGTACTATTAGGTGTATTGATTTTGACCATTACCTATAATGAAATATTCCAATATTTATACATGAGCACAGACAAACCTATTTATCTGATGTTAAAAAGACAATTAGGCGGTCAATATATCTATTTTCTGGCTGGTATGAGCATTTATTTCTATTATCAACAGGTACACCGGCAAGTGAAATGGTTATTGCCTGTGTCTGTAGTCATCTTCCTTATCGGATCCTATTATGAATCAATAGAATATATCACAGCATTCTGTTATGCCGTGATTATCATGGAGCTGTCTCTCAATGCTAAGTTCCTGAGCCGATTCAGCGAAATACCCAACATCACGTACGGACTGTATTTGTTTCACTTTCCTGTAGTGCAAATCTTATTGCATTATAAAATTAATGAATGGAGTCACGTGGGCTGCTGCCTGATATGTCTCTTCATCGTTACACTGATGTCCATCCTGAGTTATCAACTGATAGAAAAACGTATCAAGTAAATCTTTTCTGGAATATGACTGCACTTCATCAAAACATAATCCTTATATTCGACAAACAGGAAATTACGCGAGCAGGACTGAAATACATTCTTCAAAATACTGAAAGCATGAATACAAGTACCGAAGCAGCAAACCAAAACATTTGCTGTCCCGACAACGAAACGCAACTCGTGAGCCTTTTGATGCAAAATCCTCAAGCTATAGTATATTTAGACTATACCATGATGAACAGCACGCCCGAACAGTTACTTGTTATGCATCAGCGATTTCCACAAGCTCATTTTGTACTCTTCTGCGATAATCTGAGCAAGGATTTTGCACGAAGAATGATGCTCACCAGTACACACTTTCATATTCTGCTAAAAGATTCTACTGTTCAAGAGGTAAAGCAGGCACATCATGATATATTGCACAACAGACAGTATCTAAATACTAAGTTAATAACTTGGATTGATGCACCGGATAAAAAAGAAAATACCGCACTGACACAAACTGAAAAAGAAATATTAAAAGCTATCTCTTTGGGTAAAACCACCAAAGAAATAGCTTCAGAACGCTTCTCTAGCGTTTACACCATTATGACACACCGCAAAAATATCTTCCGTAAACTCAATGTAAACAATGCACAAGAGGCCATTCGTTATGCCGTACAGACAGGTATTGTGGATGTCATGGAATATTATATCTGAACTTTGCTTTCTTGACTATATCCGATCAAACGCTTGAGACAAGTCTGCCAACAGGTCGTCTATATGCTCCGTTCCTACAGATAAACGAACGGTACCGGGAGTAATGTGCTGAGCAGCCAATTCTTTTGCATTCAATTGAGAATGTGTGGTTGTCTCAGGATGAATAACCAAAGATTTTACGTCTGCTACATTTGCCAATAAAGAGAATATTTCCAACGAGTCAATAAAACGATGTGCCTGCTCTCTATCTCCTTCTATTTCAAAAGTAAAAATAGAACCGGCACCGTTTGGGAAGTATCGCCTATACAGGTTATGGTCGGGATGAGAGGGTAAAGAAGGATGATTAACCGATTTAACCTTTGGATGATACCGTAAAAAATCTATCAGCTTCAAGGCATTCTCCACCTGACGCTCTACGCGCAACGAAAGGGTTTCTATTCCTTGTAATAACAAGAAAGCATTGAAAGGACTGATTGCAGCTCCTGTATCACGAAGCAAAATAGCACGGATTCTGGTAATATATGCTTGTCCCGGAGCCGCATCTGTAAAACAGATACCATGGTAACTGGCATCCGGCTTAGTAAACTGTGGAAACTTTTCAGATGAACTCCAATCAAATCTACCAGAATCAATAATCACTCCTCCCAAACTTGTACCATGGCCACCGATAAACTTTGTTGCAGAATGCACTACAATATCTGCTCCATATGAAATGGGACGAATCAAATAAGGAGTACCAAATGTGTTGTCAACCACTAAAGGAATACCATGCTTATGAGCAATCTCTGACACAGCTTCTATATCTATAATATTCGAATTTGGATTGCCCAATGTTTCTATAAAAATCAATTTGGTGTTAATTTGAACAGCTTTTTCAAAATTAGCAATATCCGTTGGATCAACAAATGTAGTATGCACACCAAATTGAGGTAACGTATTTGCCAATAAGTTATAGGTTCCACCATAAATTGTACTAGCCGAAACAACATGGTCACCCGCCATTGCCAAATTCTGAATGGCATAAGCAATAGCGGCTGCCCCTGAAGCAACAGCAAGCGCCCCAACACCGCCTTCTAAGGCCGCTATGCGCTCTTCAAGCACACTTTGCGTTGCATTAGTCAAACGACCATAGATATTGCCGGATTCGGTCAAACTAAAACGTGCCGCTGCCGAAGCACAATGATCGAATACATAAGAAGTAGTTTGATATATGGGTACAGCCCGAGCTCCAGTAGCTATATCAGCCTGTTCTTGTCCCGCATGTAATTGTAATGTCTCAAAGTGTAAGTTGTCTCGTTTCATAATTCTGCAATGCTTTAGTTTCTGTTGCAAAGATAGAAAGCACCACATAACACAACAATACCCTATATAGGGTATATTAAAAACACACTATATAGGGTATTGTTTTCTTATCTGAGGGATAAGATAGAACAACTCTATTATAATCCTAACTTTGACGAAATTTCCAACATCTTTTGAATCGGTTTCACAGCCTTCTCTGCAACAACAGGATCAACTTCAATCTCAGGCCATTCATACTTTAATGTATTATACAACTTCTGCAAAGTAATCAAACGCATAAAGTTACATTCATTACAAGCACATGTACTGTCTGAAGGAGGTGCCGGAATAAAAGTCTTTTCTGGACAAGACTTTTGCATTTCGTGCAAAATGCCACTTTCTGTAGCCACAATATACTCTTTAGCAGATTGCTCAATAGCATATTTCAACAAAGCTGCTGTAGAACCAACCTTATCAGCCAATTTAGCTACAGCTCCTTTACATTCTGGATGTACCAAAACTTTAGCATTCGGATGTTGTTTTTTCAATTCAATAATCTTTTCAACAGAAAAACGCTCATGTACATGGCAAGCTCCATCCCATAAAACCATGTTTCTTCCGGTAACGGCATTGATATATCCTCCAAGATTTTTATCCGGACCGAAAATAATCGGAGTATCCTCAGAAAAACTTTCTACAATCTGTTTGGCATTACTTGAAGTCACTACTACATCAGTTACAGCCTTAGTAGCAGCTGTTGTATTAACATAAGAGATAACCGTATGACCTGGATGAGCTTCTACAAAAGCTTTAAACTGATCAGCCGGACAGCTTTCGGCCAAAGAACAAGTTGCATTCAAATCCGGAACAAGTACTTTCTTTTGTGGGCAAAGAATTTTATTGGTTTCACCCATAAAATGAACTCCACACATCACAATGATGTCTGCTTGGGTTGTAGCAGCCTTTTGTGCCAAAGCCAAACTATCTCCTACAAAATCCGCTAAATCTTGTATGGTACCGTCCGTATAGTAGTGGGCCATAATCACAGCATTCTTTTCTTCACATAATCTGCGGATTTCTTGTTTCAAATCCAATGACGGGTCTACCGGCTCATCCACAAATCCTTTTTTCAACCAATCTTCTTTAATCATATTATTATTATATATATTATTCTTTTATCTTTTAGAAAAATCTAATGATGATGTTTATAGCTTGTTGAAAGTGTTCAGAAAAAAAAATCTGAATATTTGCTTTTTATGTTATCATCTTTAGAAAAAAAGTAATCAACATCTTATTAACAAAGCTTTCTTGGGGCTTATATACTGATATTAATGAATATAACAGATTCCCCTCTTTATTTATTAACTATCTGTTGATAATATGCAAAGTTAAAAACTTTAATAGAAATATGATGGATAAATCTGATGAAAATCTAGTTTAAATTCTGTTTTAATCTTTTGATAACTAATTTGTATATTCCATTATTTTTTTTATTAACTATTTGATAATGAAGAAGCAAATTTATTTTTTGATTTGTATTATCTATTTATAAACGGGTTTTAAACAGGTTTTAAACGGGTTATTGTTATCTTTGTAAACAATTGATGATAATTACATAGAAAATAAAGATAGTATGAGAAAATTAAAAATAACGGAACTGAACCGAGTTTCGAAAGAGGAGTATAAGCATATAGACAAATTACCATTGGTAGTTGTATTGGATGAAGTACGTAGTTTATACAATGTAGGTTCGGTATTTCGCTCTTCTGATGCTTTTGCCGTATCGGCTGTTTATTTGTGTGGTATTACTGCTGTACCACCTCATCCAGAAATCCATAAAACAGCTTTAGGAGCAGAAGATTCCGTAGATTGGAAATACTTTAAATACACGCAAGATGCTGTAAATGAGCTAAAACGTGAAGGATATGAGGTTCTCTCCGTAGAACAAGTAGAACACAGTACGCTTTTACAACATATTGATTTGGATGCAAACAAAAAATATGCAATCATATTGGGAAATGAAGTGAAAGGAGTACAGCAAGAAGTCGTGAATATGTGTGATGGTTGTATTGAGATTCCTCAGTTTGGTACTAAGCACTCTTTAAATGTATCAGTTACTGCTGGTATTCTAATTTGGGAATTTGCTCGTCATCTGAAACTGGATTGACCATTTGTTCCATACAATTAATAGCCCTGTTAACAACTGTTGATAACTTAGTTCGTATAATAGGGCTATATAAAGTAATATATTGATAAATAATATGTTATATAAAATTCAATATTGATTATACTTGTTGATAAACCTTGTTTATAATGAACCTGATTCTACTAACTTTGCTACACGCTCCACCATACGGTCATCGTATTCTGGATCATATTTCTTTTTCAGACTGGCACCGAACAGCCAAGCAAAACTTTGATAAAATCCTGCTTTAAAGTTACCAAAGAATGCTTGTACAATATGGAAAGACGATTGATTACATTCGCGATCTATAAGCTTTATAAGCAGTTTACCCTGAGCATATGTGAGCTTTTTCATTACCGGAGTATACTCTTCTTTGAGATCTTTTTCTACTTTTCTCATATAGGCATCCCGTTCTCTTTTGGTAGGTAAAGTTTCCAGATGTTCGTATGTTTCTAGTATTTTCTGGTTTACTAATTTAGCGAGAGGTAAGGTACGCTTTACATTGCGAATAAGCTTGTTATAACGTATGATATCTCTTTTGTTCTTAAATTTAAGAGGAGGATATACCGGAAGTTCCGGCATGATGATTACACTGATAGAGTCTCCCTTATAAATTTCCTTTTTTAATTGTTTGTAAAACACTACACGAATCTGCAACTCAGGAGATGCTTCTAAATTGTGGTCATTATCTTCCATTTGCGCATTGGCTGGGATGGAGGATAACATTATTAATATAAGTGGGAAAAACCATTTTATTCGCATGGTACAAACATTAATCTTAAGCTTGACGCAAATTTATAAATTATATTCTTGCTGCGTACATGTTTCTGTGATATTCTTTTCTGATTTAATTTAAAATAGTGATTATGAATCGGTATATACATAAGATATTAACTTTTCAACATGTGTTGTTGAAAGTAATGTTATTGTGTTGTTTTTCAATATTGTATCCTGTTAATAACCTTTTAGCTCAGCAGCTTTCTTGGGAGTATTATCTTGACAAGTTTATCCAAGAAAAATATAATGAAGAACAGCTCATATCTGATTATGAAGAATCAACTTCCATATCAGATCAGCTTGTCGACGAAGCTGTTCAAGAGTTATATGCCATCCGAGACCAACCTTTTAACGTCAATGTTGTTACAAAGCAGGATTTGGAGCGTCTATTCTTTTTACAAGCTAATCAGATAGAAGACATTTGTCATTATTTATATCGTTATGGACCTTTGAAATCTTTGGGAGAACTACGTTTAGTTCGTAGTTTAGATTATGATAGATACGAATTTCTAAAGTATTTTCTATATATTGATGATAAACCTGTTGATAACTTTTCTTTTTCGTTGAAAAATCTGTTTAAAGGTGGACACTATATGTTGACAACAAAATTAGAAGTACCTTTATATCAGCGTGATGGATATAAAAACTATTCAGATAGCATATTGTTGATAAATCCTGATAAAAAGTACTTGGGAAATGCTTTAAATCATGATATTCGCATGCAATATAATTATCGTAGTAGAATTTTTTGGGGATTTACTGCAGCTAAAGATCCAGGAGAACCTTTTGTAAATAATTTAAATAAAGGGTATGATTCTTATAGTTTTCATTTGTTTTTGAAGAATTTGCGCTGCATAGATGCATTAGCTTTGGGAGATTATCGTTTTCGTGTGGGTGAAGGTTTGCTTTTCGGTTCGGCATTTTCTATGGGCAAAGACTTCAATATATCACTTCAGAAGCCAGTTATCAACAAATTTACATCTACGGATGAATATGCTTTTTTTCGTGGAGGAGCCGTTTCTTTAAGGTGGAATGATTTACGGGTTTCATCTTTCTTTTCTTTGCGAAAGATGGATGCCTCCTTGGATGAAGATGGATATATAACTTCTTTAAAAACAGATGGATATCATCGTACATGGACAGAATATAAGCGAAAGAGAAATGTTTTTAATGGATTGTATGGAGCACATGTTTCTTGGATAGGTGCTTTTTATAAGTTTGGTGCAACAGGTTATTATCAGCACTGGAATCACGAGTTTTCAACAGGTGACAAACTTTATAAATATTATGCTCCTAAAGGAAGTAAATTTTGGGGAACATCGATAGATTATGGTGTGATGTGGCGTAAAATCTCCTTTTCAGGTGAGACTGCTTACAGTGGTCTATATGGCGGTTGGGCAAGCATAAATAAGTTGCAATGGCGTCCTTTGCAGCAACTACGTCTGTATACTTTATATCGTTTTTATTCTTATCGCTATTATGCTCAGCATGCTGCTGCCTTTTCAGAGGGCAGTAAAACACAAAACGAGAGCGGCTGTTATTTGGGTTTTGAATCCTATCCATGGCGATTTTTACGCATGCAGGGATTTTTTGATTTTTACTATTTTCCTTGGCCTAAATATGGTTTAAATCATAGTAGTAAGGGTTATCAGATACGTTTTCAAATAGATTTACGACAAAATCGTAGCTCAGCCTATCAAATCACCTATGGTTTTAAAAAGAAAGAGAAATTTAATCTTTATCATCATACACATCGCATTCGTTTGAAGTATTTTTATCGTCCGAGTGATGTATGGCAATTTCAAACAGAATGTTCGGGTGTAGGAGCATATAAATCAGGAAGTTCGATGCATTATGGTGGTTTAATAGGAGAATCATGTTCCTGGGTTATCAACAAGTTGTTGAAAACTTCGGTAACTTGTGCTTATATTCATGCTGATGGAAGTTTGTGTAGTTTGTCACTTTATGAGCCTGGTTTACTATATAGTTATTCATTTCATAATTATTATCATCGTTTGTTTCGTGTGTCTGCCCGTATGCGGTTTGATTTTGCCCGTTATTGTATGATACAGGTAAAATATGGATTGAGTCGTTATTTGGATGTGAATGAAGTATCTTCTGGTCGTCAGCGCATAGGAAGTCCTTTGAAACAAGATTTATATTTTCAGTTACGTGTAAAGATTTAGTGGTGTGTCATCAATTGAATTCTATTCTTTTGATTTTTTCGTCTATCAAATCCAGATGTCTTGTTTTATATCTATAAATCCGTATCATTTTTTGAACAGTGCGAAGTTTCATTATGTTTTGTGAATAATTATTCTTGTGAGGCTAGTCAAACAGGAAACTCCAATAAACAGTGAGAAAGATTCCTTAAAGCAAAATAAATCACTAATTTTGCGTATTATAATTAAGGAATAAATATCGTTCTTCATTTTGGATGGACGAACACAATCATTATAAATAATCAAGATAGCTATGTCTACAGTTATTTATCCTTCACCGGTATTTGGTCCGGTACACAGTCGCAGGTTAGGAGTATCTTTAGGAATAAATCTGCTTCCTGAAGATGGTAAGTTTTGTACATTTGACTGCGTTTATTGTGAATGCGGTTTCAATAAAGATTTTCGTGCGCATAAGCCTTTGCCCACACGCGAAGAAGTTTTTGTTGCTCTTGAATCACGTTTAAAGAAAATGCAGTCAGAAGGTCCTGTTCCCGATGTCTTGACTTTTGCAGGAAACGGTGAGCCTACTGCACATCCTGAATTTGCCGAGATTATAGACGATGTAATTACTTTGCGCAATCAATATTTTCCGAAAGCAAAAATAAGCGTATTGAGCAATGCAACCCAAATATTGAAGCCCAAGATTTTTGATGCTTTATTAAAAGTAGACAATAATATTCAGAAGTTAGATACGGTAGATTTGTCTTACATAAAACTAGTGGATCGTCCTACTGGACATTATGATTTATCTGCTATTATTCGGCAGTTGAAGGCGTTTAAAGGTCATGTTATCATACAGACGATGTTTATGACTGGCAGTACGGGTGGAATATCTGTAGACAATACCACTTCGGGTTATGTTGATCCATGGTTATCTGCTATCCGAGAAATAAATCCGAGTCAGGTTATGATTTATACGATAGACCGTGAGACGCCGGATCATGATTTGTGTAAGGCTGATAAGGACGTGCTTGATGCGATTGGCAATCAAGTTCGTGCTTGTGGGTTTTCTGTTTCGGTTTCTTATTAGTAACTTTTCTACAAAGCAATATATTATAATCGATGAAATCAAAAATATTTGGAATACTAATTCTGATGGAATCATTTTTTATGATGCTTTCATCAGGAGTATCTCTGTATTATCATTATCACAGTAATGATTGTGACTTCAAATCTCTGTTATATTCCACTATAATCACATTTACTGTAGGTTGTTTGCTGTTTTTAAATGGCAAGCGCAGCAAGCAAACAAAGCTCACTCGCAAAGACAGTTTTTTAATAGTGTCTTTGGTATGGGTTATTTTTTCATTTTTAGGAATGTTGCCGTTTTTGTTTTATGGCACCACGTCTACGGTAGAAGATGCTTTTTTTGAAACGATGTCCGGTTTTACTACAACAGGAGCTTCTGTTTTGAATAATATTAATGAGCAGCCTCATGGTATTCTATTTTGGCGGAGTATAATGCAATGGTTGGGTGGTTTGGGTATTGTAGTATTTTCTTTTGCCTTGATACCTGTTTATGAGTTGAAGAATACTCAGATCTTTTCCGCGGAAGTTACAGGGCTTGATGTGGATAAGCTTCGTCCTAAGATTGGAGATACGGCACGACGTTTGCTAATTATCTATATACTTATCACCGCCTTGTGTACATTGTCTTTTTGGTTGGGTCCGATGAATTTATATGATTCAGTATGTCATGCCATGACCACCATAGCCACAGGTGGATATTCCACACATCAAAACAGTTTGGCTTACTTTAATTCACCTTATATAGAATACATGTGCAGTTTTTTCATGTTTATATCAGGAATTAATTTCTCTCTATATTATTATCTGAGTATAGGTAAGTCTAAAGCTTTCTATAAGAATGAGGAGATGCGTTGGTATACTTGTTTTACATTGGCAGCTGTGGTTGTTTTTGTATGTTTGTTTTATTATGTTCGGTATCAAATGTCAGGTTCTTCGGAGCTGTTAGCATTGTTGCCCGAGGGTTTTGAGACGACATTCCGCACATCTTTGTTTCATGTTGTGACGTTGCTTACTTCAACGGGTTTTCAGGCATCCAATTTTGACTATGTAGGTTGGGGTCAGGTATTTTGGATGCCTACTCTTATCATATTGTTTATGGGTGCGTGTGCTGGATCTACGGGTGGTGGTTTCAAGGTGATTCGTATGTTAGTCTGTTTAAAGGATTCGCGCAATGAGTTTAAGCGTCTGCTTCATCCACGTGCTGTCATACCGGTTCGTTTGTCTGGTTATGTTTTGTCTGAGAGTAAAGTTCTCCGTGCCTTGGCCTTTTTATTTCTATATTTGGTTATTATGGTCATCAGTGTTTGTTTGCTCACAATGATGGGTCTTACGATGGACACGGCAATAGGTTCTTGCATTACCAGTTTTAGCAATGCCGGTCCCGGTTTAGGCACTACAGGTCCAGCTTCTAATTTTTATGAAGTTCCGGTATTAGGCAAATGGTTGCTTAGTTTTCTGATGTTGGTAGGACGTTTGGAAATATTTACCGTTTTATTTCTTTTTATTCCAGACTTTTGGAAAGAGAAGTCTTGATTCTGTTGTTGGGAGGTAAAACAGGCAGCACCCCATGAGTTTAAATCATAAACTCATGGGGTGCTGTTTTTGTTTGTCAGCTTTGCTGGTCATAGGCATGTTTTGGATAATCAATCGTATAGTGCAATCCTCGGCTTTCTTTTCTTTCAATGGCCTGTCTGGTGATAAGATAGCCCACATTAATCATATTTCTGAGTTCGCAGATATCTTTTGTTGCTTTCACTCGTTTAAAGAGTTCTTCAGTTTCTTCATAAAGCAAGTCAAGTCTTGTCCATGCACGTTTCAATCTTAGGTCGCTTCGTACGATGCCCACATAGTTACTCATGATTTGTCCCACCTCTTTCATATCTTGAGCAATGAGCACTTTTTCTTCATTGCTCAGTGTGCCCTCGTCGTTCCATTCAGGCACCTGTTCGTTAAAGCTATATTTTTCTATATTTTCCAAGCTGTGTTTGGCTGCAGCATCCGCATATACCACAGCTTCAATCAGTGAGTTGCTGGCCAATCTGTTTCCTCCGTGCAGGCCGGTGCAGGAACATTCCCCCACGGCATACAAGCGATGTATACTTGATTCTGCGTTTAAGTTCACTTTAATACCTCCGCACATATAATGTGCACATGGTGCAACCGGAATGTATTCTTTGGTAATATCAATTCCGATGCTTAAACATTTGGCATAGATATTCGGGAAGTGTTTTTTCGTTTCTTCTGGGTCTTTGTGGGTTACGTCCAGGCAGACATGATCCAAGCCATGAGTTTTTAGTTCCTTATCAATAGCACGTGCCACAATATCACGTGGTGCCAGGCTCAGTCTCTTGTCATATTTTTGCATAAACTCTTCGCCGTTAGGTAATCTCAGGATACCTCCATATCCGCGCATTGCTTCTGTTATAAGGTATGCCGGGTGAGTTTCTCCCGGATGGTATAGTGCAGTAGGGTGGAACTGAACAAATTCCATTCCTTCTACGGTACCTTTGGCGCGGTATACCATAGCGATACCATCACCGGTAGCGATGTTTGGGTTAGTAGTAGTAGCATAAACAGCACCGGTTCCGCCAGTAGCGATGAGAGTCACTTTCGAAAGGAAAGTATCAATTTTTTGTGTATCCGGGTCGAGTATGTAGGCGCCGTAACATTCGATATTGGGAGTTCTTCGGGTCACTTCTACGCCAAGATGGTGTTGGGTGATGATTTCTACGGCAAAGTGATTTTCCAGAATGGTGATGTTTGGTTCTTTTCTGATAGCTTCCATCAGTCCTCTTTGTATTTCGAATCCTGTGTCATCAGCATGATGCAAGATTCTGAACTCCGAGTGTCCGCCTTCTCTGTGCAGGTCAAAGTTTCCTTTCTCGTTTTTATCAAAGTTTACGCCCCATTTCACCAAGTCCTTGATTCCTTCAGGTGCATTTTTCACCACCATTTCTACAGCTTTCGGGTCGCTTATAAAGTCCCCGGCAATCATGGTGTCTTGAATATGTTTCTGGAAATCGTCTACTTCCAGGTTAGTAACCGAGGCGATGCCTCCTTGTGCTTTGGCTGTATTAGCTTCGTCGAGTGTTGTTTTACAAACGAGAGCCACTTTGCCTTTACCTGCTCGAGCCACTTTCAGTGCATAAGACATGCCAGCCACGCCCGATCCGATAATAAGAAAATCAAATTTACGTATCATGATTATTTGCTATTTTGGCATTGTGAATGCAAATATACTTTCTGTAAATGCCATTTACGAGTACAAAACTACAGAAAAACTTGCTTTGTTGTGCTGTTGTGGTTCTGCTTTTTTGTAATTTTGTCACGAACGATAATAAAAACCCTTCTTATGATACGTACTTTCCATGCTAAAATAGACCCAGTGCTACTCATTGGTTGTTTGTTGCCCAGTACTATTTTGGCAATATTTTTCTTTTGGGTAATGCTTCCGATACCGGCCTTATTTTTTTTGGTATTGATGGTTTTTGTAGTAGAACGTATGATTCATACATCTTATGTATTGACAGATGATGGTAAGTTGTGGATCAGCAAAGGTCGTTTTGTTCGTAAGCGTTCTGTGTGTTTGGAGGATATATCCAAAGTGGAGCTTTTTTCTTTGCGTTCCTTTTTTCTTGTCCGCCGTCGTGATGCCGTGATGCTTACGCTGCAAGATGGTACAACCCTAGTAGTCACACCATTTCCGGCAGAAGAATTTTGTCATGTATTATTAAAGCGGAAGTATTCAAAATAACCAAACTGTTTATTCATGCGTTCACTATTGAGAATATTCTTGTTGCTGTTATTTGTATTCTTTCCTGTTGCCATTGAAATGGTTGCTCAGGATTTGCCAGACGAAGCAGAAAAAGAATGGTGCACTAAGTTAAACATCCGATTGGACCAATTGTGCAGTTCGCCAATGTTTCGTACCAGTCAGTTCGCATTGTGTGTGTACGACCTTACATCCGACACATTGCTTTATGAAAGAAATGCCCAGCAGTTGATGCGTCCGGCATCAACCATGAAACTTCTTACAGCCATTACAGGTTTGTCTGTATTGGGAGGTTCTTATACCTTTCAGACCCGTCTTTATCATACCGGTTCGGTTTGTGATGGAGTTTTGCAGGGTGATGTATATGTTGTGGGTGGTTTTGATCCTCGATTTGGCAAAGACGATATGATTTCTTTTGTAGAAGCTATTCAGTCTTTGGGTATAGATTCCATAGCCGGTATGCTATATGGTGATGTCAGTTTCAAAGACACACTGCGTTGGGGCGAAGGATGGTGCTGGGATGATGAGATGGAATGTCTGACTCCTTTGCTATATAATGAAAAGGATCAGTTCTTGTTTCATTTTCGAAGCACATTGTCGGATTATGGCATAGGGATAAACCTTGTTGACACACTATTTGTCCAAACAGGCCGTTGTCCGTCGGATGCTGTACTCATTACTTGTCGTTCGCATAGCATCGATCAAATATTGCATCCTATGATGAAAGAGAGTGATAATCTTTATGCCGAGTCTTTATTCTATCAGTTAGCATCGCCGTTGCCTGGTGCATCGGCACGTGATGCAGTGCGTCCGATAAAGCATCATATACGGCAGATGGGATTGGATCCCGAAGCCTATCGCATTGCAGACGGCAGTGGATTGTCGCTTTATTCTTATTTAAGTGCCGAACTTGAAGTTGCATTTTTGCGTTATGCATATCAGCACAGTCCCATATTTGTTCCACTTTATGCATCTTTGCCTATAGCTGGTGTTGACGGCACTTTAAAGCATCGTATGCGTCGTGGTGCGGCCTATAAGCGAGTCCGGGCAAAGACGGGTTCTGTCCGGTCTGTATCTACATTGGCTGGTTATGCCACAGCATCCAATGGTCATCAGTTGGCTTTCTGTATTTTCAACCAAGGGTTGCTTCGTCTCAAGCCTGGCAGAGATTTTCAGGATTCTGTTTGTGAGGTGCTGTGTCGCTAATGTTTTGCTCTTTTTTGCCTGTTTCCTTTGTTTTTCGTGAGAAAAATGGTCGAAAAGTCTATTATTCATATTCTATTCTTTATATTTGTATAATATAGGATTCGCCTCGGCAAAAAATAAACTTTGAAAAACAAGTTTTCAGTTTTTTATTTTGCGCTCGGCTTTCACTATATTTGTATAATATAGGATTCGCCTCGGCAAAAAATAAACTTTGAAAAACAAGTTTTCAGTTTTTTATTTTGCGCTCGGCTTTCACTATATTTGTATAATATAGTGATTCGCCTCGGAATTGTCATAATCCAAAAACTTTTTGTTTTTGACATTGCCATTTCTCTAGGCTTTCGCTATATTTGTAAACGACAACTTTTAAAATGAAAAGGCTATGAAGTACAAATTATTGGTTCTCGATGTAGATGGAACTTTGCTGAATCAGGCTGGTGAAATCACGAATCGCACCCTTTCCACCCTGCGTAAGGTGCAGCAGATGGGCGTACACATCATGTTAGCATCGGGCAGACCTACTTATGGTTTGTTACCGTTGGCCAAGATGTTGGAATTGGGTACTTACGATGGATATATCCTTTCTTATAACGGTGGTCAGATAATTAGTGCCAAGAATGGCGAAGTGTTATTTGAGCGGCGTATCAATCCCGAAATGCTACCTTATTTAGAAAAGAAAGCCAAAAAGAATGGTTTTTCAATTTTTACTTATAATGAAAATCGTATCATCACAAATAATGCCAGTGATACTCATGTTGTAGACGAGGCATTTATTAATGATATGGAGGTTTGTCAAACAGAAGAATTCTCGTTGGCTGTAGATTATCCCCCATGCAAAGTAGTGCTTGTGAGTGATGATGAAGAGTCGCTTGTCAGCCTCGAACACCATTGGAAACGCCGACTAAACGGTGTGTTGGATGTGTTCCGCACAGAGGATTTCTTTCTCGAAGTGGTGGGATGTGGCATAGACAAGGCCAATGCATTGGCAGCCTTTATGGACAAGGTCGGCATACTTCCCGAAGAAGTTATAGCAATCGGCAACGGTGTGGCAGATGTAAACATGTTGCAGTTAGTAGGTCTAGGCATTGCTATGGGTAATGCGCCCGATTCGGTGAAGCGATGCGTGGACTATGCCACTCTTTCGAACGAAGAAGACGGGGTGGCAGTGGCTGTAGAAAAGGCAATCCTGGCAGAGGTTCGTTTGGCTGATATACCGCTTGATGCATTGAATCAACAGGCAGGAACTACACTGATGGGTAATTTAGGTATTCAGTATACTTTTGCTTCGCCCGAACGTGTTGAGGCAACCATGCCGGTTGATCACCGCAACCGGCAGCCTTTTGGCATTTTGCATGGCGGTGCAACCTTGGCTTTGGCCGAAACGGTGGCCGGACTGGGTTCTATGATTGTGGCAAAGCCAGATGAATTTGTTGTGGGAATGCAAGTGAGCGGCAATCACATATCATCAGCACACGAGGGTGATACGGTGCGTGCTGTGGCCACAGCCGTACATTTAGGTCGTTCTTCGCATGTATGGAATGTAGATGTATTTACTTCAACAGGAAAATTAGTTTCGTCAGTTCGTGTTGTTAACAGTGTGATGAAGCGAAAATGACAACATCGGTTAATTGAGATGAGAGAAACGAAATGATCTCAAGAGAGATTAGTGAAAAGAAATGATTCAAGAAAACGAAACAGAATGGCATCGTATTGAAAACTGGATTGAGCAAAAGCACTCGTTTGTGCTGTATCGCGAGCCGCAGCAAAGCATCTGTCATTGTTTGATGCAGCGTTCGGCTGTAAAGCAGTTCACTCATATTTCACAGTTAAATGGAGTAAGGGGTTATGTATTTGCTCCGTTCCGTACGGATGCCCTTCATCCGATAGTCTTATTAGATCCAGAGGAGCAATGCTCCTTTACATTGAAAGCCGGACAAGATACACCGGGGGGTATTTATGCAGAAGAGCAGCCCCCGAGTGCATCTTATTCGGCTTGCTTTGCATCCTTTATTTATGAGTTGCGCAGAGAAACCTTCCGAAAGCTTGTGTTGTCGCGCCAGACATTGATTAAGCGAGAACCGTCATTTAGTTCTTTGCGTGCTTTTCGTGCTGCAGCTCAAGCATTTCCCTATTCCTATGTTTATCTGTTCTTTACACCCGAAACAGGATATTGGTTGGGGTGTACGCCCGAGATTTTGCTATCGGGTGGAGAAGGAAGCTATCATACAGTGGCACTTGCCGGAACACAAAAAATTTGCGGTGATGCTTTGCCGCAGCATTGGGATGAGAAGAATCGTCAGGAACAGCGTTATGTGACCGACTATTTACTGTCGTGTTTGTCTGGTTGTGGCATTACGGCCCAAACAAACGGTCCTTATTCTGTGCGTGCCGGAGCTTTGTCTCATTTAAAGACAGATATACATTTTTCTTTGCCTCCAGAAGGTGGATTGGGTGATTTGCTGCACTTGTTACATCCTACACCGGCGGTATGTGGCTTGCCGAAGACAGAGGCTTATCAATTTATAGGTGCGCACGAAGCGGAGTCGCGCGCTTATTATGCAGGTTTTTTGGGATGGTTGGATGCATCTGACCGTAGTGATTTATACGTCAACTTGCGATGTATGCAAGTCCTTCCAGACTGTTTCCGTCTTTATGCCGGTGGAGGTATTTTATCCACCTCGCAAATGGAGGACGAGTGGCAGGAAACAGAGAATAAGATGGGCGCTATGCGCTATACTATTATGAAAGGATACGAAAATCGATAATTTATGTATTCAGAGAAAAAAAACATACAGCAGTTAGTAGATTTGTTGCGTCAGCATGGTGTGTCTCACGTTGTGCTTTGTCCGGGCAGTCGCAATACGCCCCTAATTCATACCTTTGTGCAGCATCCGTTGTTTGTGTGCCATTCCGCTACCGATGAGCGCAGTGCGGCTTTTATGGCATTGGGAATGGCACAAGAGTTGGGAGTTCCGGTAGTGGCTTGTTGCACTTCGGGTACAGCTTTATTAAATATGCATCCTGCTGTGTGCGAAGCTTTTTATCAGCAGTTGCCTTTGCTTGTAATCTCTGCCGACCGTCCTCAGGCATGGATAGGGCAGATGGACGGACAGACTTTGCCGCAGCCCGGTGTATTCGGCACTTTGGTAAAGAAAAGTGTGCATCTTCCCGAAATCCATTCATCAGAAGATGCGTGGCATGTCAACCGTATGATAAACGAAGCTTTGCTGGCATGTACATACGAAGTCTGTGGCCCCGTACACATCAATGTTGCTTTGAGCGAACCGTTGTTTCAATATACAGTTTCAGAGATTCCTGCAGAACGCTGCATACATAGCATTACTACGCAGGCCCAATTATCTGAATTGTTCCGTACGTATGCCCAAAGTTCCCGATGTTTATGGGTTGTGGGTCAGTTGTTACCGGCACAGTCAGAGCGCATACAGCCACTTCTGAAGCAGGTGCATGGTGTAGTTTTGTGCGAACACTTGAGCAATCTTTCCTTGTCCGAAGAAGATGCATCCTTGAAACAGTTTGATGCCGCACTGAGTACACTGGATGTTTCCGAGCAAGCAGCATACAGTCCGGAAATACTCATCACCTTTGGCGGACACATCGTCAGTAAGCGTCTGAAACAGATGCTTCGTCGCAATCCGCCCCGCCAGCATTGGCATATCAGTCCTTCGGGCAGTGTGGCCGATCTTTTCTGTGCGCTGACTCATGTACTCTCGTTTACTCCCGAAACTGTGTTGCAAGCATTTTGTTCTTGTCAGCAAGCCACTGCTTTTGATGCCGGGCATAAGTTAGAGTCATCCTATCATCACCGTTGGTTGTCCTTATGTCATTTGCCGCACGTTTCGGTATCGTACTATTCTTCCCTGCAAGTTGTGCAGCAGTTTTTGCAGGCATTGCCTCAAAACACCAGTCTGCATTTGGCAAACAGTTCGGCTGTTCGTTTGGCATCTTTGTTTCCGATACCATCTTCTGTGCGTGTTTATTGTAACAGAGGCACCAGTGGTATTGAGGGAAGTCTTTCCACAGCCATGGGAGTAGCGGCATTGTCGTCGCAGTTGCAGTTTGTGCTTATTGGCGATTTGAGTTTCTTTTACGACATGAATGCTTTATGGAGTGCCCCGTTGCGCAATAATCTGCGCATTTTGTTGCTCAACAACAGTGGAGGTGCCATTTTCAGAACGCTACCCGGCATGGACATACAGAGTGAATCCATGCATTATATAGAGGCAACTCATCAGCAAACTGCATGCGGGTGGGCAAAGGATTGTGGCTTGCTCTATTATGGTGTGCGAGATACATCTGCTTGGACTGTTGCTTTGCGGCATTTATGCGACGAAACAGCCGAAGGGCCTGTTTTGGTTGAGGTGTTCACCGAAATAAAGCAAGATGCAGCACAGCAGCAAGCATATTTCAACGCATTAAAATAAATTCTAAAAATACGAAGAGAATATGGCAAAAAGAGAATGGACCGTCTTGAAAGAATACCAAGACATAATTTTTGATTTTTATAACGGTATAGCCCGTATTACGATTAACCGTCCGCAGGTGCGGAATGCTTTTACTCCGCTTACTACTGCCGAAATCAGCGATGCTCTGTTGGAATGTCGTGAACGTCAGAATGTGCGTGTAGTAGTACTTACCGGTGCTGGCGACAAAGCCTTCTGTTCTGGTGGCGACATGCATGTAAAAGGTCGTGGCGGTTATATGGGCAGCGATGGAGTGCCTCGTCTGAATGTGTTGGATGTGCAGAAACAGATTCGTTCTCTGCCGAAGCCAGTCATTGCGGCTGTCAATGGATTTGCCATTGGTGGCGGTCATGTGCTTCATGTAGTATGTGACTTGACCATCGCTTCAGACAATGCCATCTTTGGTCAGACCGGTCCGAGAGTAGGCAGTTTTGATGCCGGTTTCGGCTCCTCTTACCTGGCTCGTGTGGTAGGACAGAAGAAAGCCCGTGAGATTTGGTTCCTTTGTCGCAAGTATAATGCTCAGGAAGCTTTGGATATGGGACTGGTCAACAAGGTTGTTCCGTTCGATCAGTTGGAAGACGAATACGTTGCTTGGAGCGAAGAGATGATGACACTCAGTCCTTTGGCATTGCGCATGATTAAAGCTGGTTTGAATGCCGAGTTAGATGGACAGGCAGGTATTCAGGAGTTGGCAGGCGATGCTACGATGCTTTATTATATGACTGATGAGGCCCAAGAAGGCGGTAAGGCATTTTTAGAGAAACGCAAACCTAATTGGGACGATTGTCCGCAAATGCCTTAAAGAAAGTATTTGTTATGGAGCGATTAACGGCACAAGAAGAAGAGGCTATGGTGCAGATATGGCAACACGCACCTTGCATCGTGCGCCAGGTTTTGTCTTACTATCCCGACCCTAAGCCGCCTTATACAACCTTGGCTTCTGTTTTCAAGAATTTGGAGCGTAAGGGTTATGTAGAATCTCGAAAGACGGGCATTGTTTTTGAATATACGCCTTTGATTACCATGCGCCAATATCAGAGTGCGTTTTTGGAACAATGGGTGGATACTTATTTCGAAGGCTCTTATAAAAAGCTACTTGCTTTTATGGCCGAAGATAAGCGTCTGGCACGCAAGGAGATTAAAGAAATCTACAAGCAGATGGATAAAGAAGGAAAGAAATCATCGAAAGATAAATCTTAAGCAAGCAAGCAAACAAGCCATGCATCATAACCTATATTTGTGATGCATGGCTTGTTTGCTTGCTTACGTTTTGTTCACATTGACATTTTGCTTCTTTCTAAGTCTCGTTACTCGCTTATTTGTGTACTTTGCTGTTTCGTTCGAAAAAAATGCAAATCTCATCATCCTGTTTTCTTATTATGTAGTTGTATATAAGTAAAATACAAGCAAAAAATGGTGTATGAGCATTGGTGCATTTAGGGGGAAAAACATGTTGTTTTGCTGTTTATACAGCATAAAATAGTAGATATTATTTACAAAAATCCTTTTCTTCTGTTTTTTTTAAAAAAATCTCGTGGGAATAATGTTTTTATATCAAGAGAAAAAAAGATTATTCTCTTGTTTTCTTTCTGCATATATGCATGCTTTATTGCATAAAGCCGTTCGTTTTTGTATGAATATACGGATTGTTGAAGCTAGAAGAGCAAAATAAGATCCAGTGTGTGATTACGAAACAGTACGTGTTTCATACATTTTGAAAGCAAAAGTTTGGCTTTGCCCATTATTTGTCATCGGGTGAAATATACAAAGACAGAATGTAGGGTAGCAGTCATCCCATACATTCTGTCTTCATTGTTTTGAGAAATAGATTTATTTTGTGAAGAGAACCTTTTTGCCGCTCTTCGTTATAAAAATACCATTTGATGGATTCAGAATGCGTACTCCTTGTAGGTTATAGAATTCCTCGTTGGATACATCCTCAAAAACTTCTTCCATGCCATTGGCGTTATCTTCCATAGAGAAAACAAATCCCTGTTTGTTTATCATATTTGTAGGAATGCTGCTTCCAGGCAGATAAGCTTTGTTTGCCGGGATATCGCGGTTGGGCTTCGCTACATCCGTATTATCCTCCAGTCTGTAGAATCCTACCGGAAGTTCGTTTCCGTTTGCTGCAGTGGGTTTTGCCATAATATACGTGGTGACACCTGTTGCCATATTAGTAGTAAGGAGTGTTCCCTTCAGCGGATTATGGTCTATAGGGGGCACTTGCGCCTGTTTGTCGAGAATGGTTAGTCGGTATGATTTCGGTATTCCCGTCAGAATAACCGGTGTATTAGCAGGAATGCATCCGGAGCGTATTTCTTTTAATACAAACACATGCTCCTGATTGTTTTTACCGATATTACCCACAAAGGCTTGTAAGCCGGTATTCTCTGTATTTTGTGGTATTTGCACTGCAAAAGGATAGTTTATGGTAGCATAACCGGCAGCCGTAATCGTCACCTCTATTTCTTTAGCCGGAAACAGATACCATTGCGATGACTCTGCACTTGCTTCCCATCCCACAATATTTTGATGAGGGTCTTCGTGCAGTTTGTCCCAATTATCGTTTCCTTCTGCATCAAACACCATTCGATTGTGTCTGCTTTTTGTAAGTGCATAGCGTTGTGCATTTGCTTGGTCTTCAGCAGTTACTCCAACTTGATAGCCCTTTGATACTCCTTTCAGTTTTCTGCCTTGTGAGGAGATGTGTAGTAATCCATCGTTGGCATTTGTCATACTCCATACTAGTGAAGCATCTTTCATATCAAGGTCTATTCCTTTAACTGTGGCACTGTTGTTGTTGCCGCTCATCGACATAAAACGACCTGTGCCTACAGAGCGTAAACGATAGTATTCATTCTCATTGAATTCGGGATTACGCTCAGCTGTTGCAATTATTTTAAATGCGTTGACAAAGCCGAGAATGCCCCCTTTTTCCAGCTCCTGTTGAATATTTGCGTAATCACTTTCGGAACTTAGTCCTCCTGCTGCCTCTAAAGTTCCGTTGACAAAAGTATATTCTGCTTTTGCCTGATTCATCAGAGGCTGTATATCAGACAGTTTTGCCTCCCATACATTCAGGGTAGAACCTGCATCTTCCACGGCATTGCTACTGTTCCAAAATGCCAATTTATCTCCTCTTTTGTTGAGATAACTTGCAGTACTTCCTTGAAGCTTCAGATGAAAGTTCGCGCTGAAAACGTTTTTTCGTACTAACTCCCATGCTTGAGTTAAGTTATTGTTGCTGTTCTTTGAAGCCATATAAGGAAAAGTAGTACCCTCATCGGTTACATGCACTGAAGACAATACTTGATCTGGTCCGGCTCCTGCGTTATAAATCTCAAATTCATTGCTACCAGGCTTTTGTACAAAAGCCCAATAACAGCCATAATTCAGTGGTTTTTCGGCTACATTGACGATATGGTTCAGCTTGGTGTCGTAATACAAAAAGTGATTGTTGATGGTGAGCAGATACCAGGTGGTATTCGGTGAAAATCCTGTGCTTGTTGGTGCTTCAGATACATTGAAGGGAAATGTCTCCACTGGAGTTACCTTAAAGTGCGATCCGTTGTCAAAACGGTTGGAATAATCAGTCCAAAAAGCTACATGATCATTATAATCATGCACTTTGATTGCTTCACCACCTTCACGGTCCATTAAGAAGATATCATTAGTAATCTGGTCGATATTCCAGGCACCATTAAATCCATTGGGGAGTGACGTGGTAGGCGTTTCAGTTTTCATAACCGGATGTACATCTGTTCCTTTGCTCCAAGCCCAAGGTTTTGGATTATTTGCAGCAAGCACCATATCAGGTCCGGCAGCTTTATTATAGATTTTATAACCACCGTTGGCTGATTTTACAAAACTCCAGTAGCATTCGTCTTTTTGTGTATTTTCGCTTTTGTCGCAATAGCGCAGCTCTGTGTCACCGGCAACATATTTCAAGAGTTTGTCACGAAGAGTCAGTTGATACCAATACGTTTTTTCTCCCCATTTATTATCGTTTGTATTGGGCGCATCGGAAATTAAAAATGGCAGGCGATTGATAATTGATTCCACTCTGAACTGAGAACCCCCGTCAGAACTCGCTTTGCCATTGGTCCAAAACGACAAAAGATTATATCTGTCATTCAGTTTATACGTTTCATTTCCGGCTCTGTCCAGATAGAATTCGGTATTTTTGCCTTTTGTAATATCCCAGGCGCCAATAACACCTTCTGACAAGGACGTTTCTTCTATCAAATAAGGAAAAGTAGTACCTCCTTCTTTATTATCATTAGGATTTGGTGCAACAGAAGCAAGTACCATAGATGTGCCCATGGCTTTGTTATAAATCCTAGCTTCTTTTTTGTCATTCAAGACGACAGCCCATATTCCGGCTTCATTGTCAGCAGGCTTGCTCGTAGAGAGCACTACTTTTTGCTGTGTCTTGTCTACTGTCATATACTTGCCTCTCAAGGTGATAAAGCACCATTCTGTATTCTCTGCCCATTGTCCGTTCTTGGGAGCATCCGAGAAAAATAACGGATAATCTGGCAAGATTATTGCTGCACTCAACGAACTGCTAAATAGGAAGGCAAATAGCATAAACAGTAACTTCTTCATAGTTTCTTTTTTACTCATAGTTTTGTTTTATTCAAATAAAATGTTCTATATTTTTCCATACAGACGTAAAAGCTTTGCAAAATTACATTTTTTTATCAGAACTCTTATTTTATATTCTCTAAAAGATACTTAATCAATAGTTCGTTAAAAATTCGCCAAGCCTAAGCGGCTCTGGTAGTAAATAAAAT